>Ga0075163_10000537_pt1 | contig 48567 bp, 44 predicted proteins | sample JI1023141ADNA_FD_71478 | JGI IMG/M metagenome (GOLD analysis project Ga0075163, IMG submission 71478) | Wastewater effluent complex algal communities from Wisconsin, to seasonally profile nutrient transformation and Carbon sequestration -... | ecosystem: Engineered > WWTP > Effluent > Algae...
CGTGGTCCACGCCGAGATCGCCCGCGACGAACGTAAGACGGGCAAAAACCGCATCGGTGCACCCAGCGACCACGCACCGGTACTGGTGGACGTCAACCTCGGTTCGGACTCCGTGGTGACGTCGGCCGGGTAGCGCCCGGGTTGAATTCCACAGCGGGCAACCGACGTTGCACGGAGCCAATGTTGCCGAACTGTTCTGTTGGACAAGGTGATCCACTTCTCATTCGGCTTATGGGTCCCGGGTCCGGCGGTTATCCCCCGGGCCGGAAGTCCCCGCCCTGCTAGCGTCGATGCCGTGAAATTTCTCCCACTGACGCCAGCCACCCAGACGCCACTGCGGGTGCTGACGATCGCGGGATCGGACTCCGGTGGTAGCGCCGGCATCCAGGCCGATATGCGCACCTTCACCTTGCTGGGGATGCATCCACTGGTTGCCGTGACGACCGTCACGGTCCAGAATTCGTTGGGCGTCAAGGATTTTCACGAGATTCCACCTGACATCGTCGCGGGGCAGATTCAAGCGGTCGCTACCGACATCTCGTTCCAGGCAGCCAAGACGGGCATGTTGGCGTCCTCAGCGATCATCGAGGCAGTCGCCGAGACCTGGCGCGGATTGAGCCGACGCGAGATTCCCTTCGTCGTCGACCCGGTGTGCGCTTCGACGTACGGCGACCCGCTGCTACACCCGACAGCCCTGGAGACGTTACGCACATCGCTGTTCCCGCTCGCGACGCTGGTCACGCCAAATCTGGACGAGGTGAGACTGCTTGTCGACATCGAGGTCGTCGACGGCCGCAGCCAGCGCGACGCCGCCCGCGCCCTTCACGCATTGGGGCCGGCATGGGCGCTCGTCAAGGGCGGCCACCTGCGGTCCGCTCCGGACAGCCAGGACGTGTTGTACGACGGCACCGACTTCTACGAATTCGATGCGCCACGCGTCGACACCACCCACGACCACGGCGCAGGTGACACTCTCGGCGCCGCCATCACCTGTGCGCTGGCGCACGGCCAGCCGATGCCCAACGCGGTCGCCTTCGGCAAGGCCTGGGTGACCGAGTGCCTACGCGGCGCCTACCCGCTGGGCGCAGGACACGGGCCGGTGTCGGCCCTGTTCAGGCTCCGGGAATGAACGACGAAGCCGGGATCGGCGGCATCGCCGGGATCGCCCATCGGCCGTCCCAAGAGCCATCCGGAGCAGTCGTGCTCACCCACGGCGCCGGTGGTAGCCGGGACTCTCCGCTGCTGATCCGCATCTGCGAAGAGTGGGCCGCCCGCGGCTGGCTCGCTGTCCGCTTCAACCTGCCGTATCGCCGACGTCGGCCCAAAGGCCCGCCGTCGGGATCGGCCGCAGTCGACCGCGACGGAATCGTCGAGGCCATCGCCCTGGCCCGAGAACTGATCAGCGGCCCGGTGCTGGCAGGCGGCCATTCCTACGGCGGCAGGCAGACCTCCATGGTCGCTGCCGAGAATCCGGGCCTGGTGGACGGGCTGACCCTGTTCTCATATCCGCTGCATCCGCCGGGAAAGCCGGAGAATCCGCGCACCGAACACTTCGGTTTCATCACAGCGAGAACCGTCTTCACCCACGGGACTGCAGACCCCTTCGGCACCATCACCGAATTGCGGCAGGCAGCCGGGCTGATCCCGGCCGACACAGAGATCGTCGAGGTGACCGGCGCTCGGCACGACTTGACTTCCACGACACTCGACGTGCCTGTCATTGCGGTCGACGCGGCTTTGCGGAGTACGTTCGGTTCATGACCGACCAGTACGACGCGATCATCGTCGGCGCCGGGTTCGGCGGAATCGGCGCCGCTATCCAACTCAAACGGCTTGGCTTCGAAAACTTCATCCTCCTCGACCGCGAGGATGACTTGGGCGGAACGTGGCACGTCAACCACTACCCCGGGTTGGCGGTCGACGTTCCCACCACCACGTACTCGTACTTCTTCGAACCCAATCCGAATTGGTCGCGGCTGTTCTCCACCGGCGCCGAGATCAAGCAGTACGCCGAGGACGTCGCCGACAAGTACGACGTCCGTCGTCACATCAGGCTCAACACCGTGGTCGAGGGCGCTCGATGGGACGAGGATACGTCGGTATGGCATGTCGCCCTGGCAGGCGGCGAGACGCTGACGGCCCGGTATCTGATCACCGCGACGGGTTTCCTGTCCCAACCGCACACCCCGTCGATTCCCGGCATCGAGAGCTTCGCCGGGAAAGTCATCCACACCGCCGCCTGGGACGATTCCTACCGCGCGGACGGCCGTCGGATCGGTGTCATCGGCACCGGCGCCACCGCCGTGCAGCTGATCCCCGAATTGGCCAAACAGGCGGCCGACCTCACCGTGTTTCAGCGCACGCCGATCTGGGTCGTGCCCAAGATCGACATCAGGTTCTCAGCACGCGCAAAGCGGCTTTTCGCCCGAATTCCACTCACACAGCGCGCAATCCGTGCCGTCACCGACGCAATCTACGAGTTCATGATCTACGTCGGTATCGTGCATCACCGCTATTTTCGGCGCCTGAACATCGCTGCCGGCGACCTGGCCAAGATGTACCGCTTCGCCACGATCCGCGACAGGGAACTGCGGGCCAAACTCACACCCGAATACGACTTCGGTTGCAAGAGACCAACATTCTCGACCAGTTACTACCAGACGTTCACCAAACCCCATGTTCACCTTGAGACCAACGGCATCGAGCGGATCGAGCCGGACGGGATCGTCGACCGCAACGGCACCAAGACTCCCATCGACACCCTGGTGCTGGCAACGGGCTACGACCTGTGGGAATCCAACTTCCCGGCCATCGAGATCATCGGCCGCGACGGGCGCGATCTCGGAAAGTGGTGGCGCTCAACCCGATTCCAGGCCTATCAGGGCGTCACCGTGCCGTATTTTCCGAACATGCTCAGCCTGGCGGGACCGTACGGGTTCCTGGGGCTGAACTTCTTCAACAACATGGAATATCAGATGCGCCACATGGACCGCCTCTTCGGCGAGGTGAAGCGCCGTGGCGCAAGCACATTCGAGGTCACCGAAGATGCCAACAACCGCTATCTGGACCGGATGACTGCACTCCTGGGTGATTCACTGTTCACGCTGGGCAACTGCGCATCGGCCAACTCGTACTATTTCAATCCCGCCGGCGAAGCCACGCTGCTTCGGCCGATGTCGGCGCGCAAAGCAATACGGGAAGCCTCGGAATTCCCATTGAGCGACTACCGCATCGACTGACTGCACAGCCCGTGACCCCGCAGCAGGAACAGCCGAGGCTGCACCGCCGGCTCGGAACAGCCGACGCTGTGACCATCGGTCTGGGATCCATGATCGGCGCGGGAATCTTCGTGGCGATCGGTCCTGCCGCCGCAGCAGCGGGTTCCTGGCTGCTGGTGGGTCTGGCCGCCGCCGCGGTGGTGGCCTACTGCAACGCGACATCGTCCGCCCGGTTGGCCCGGCGCTATCCGTACTCCGGCGGTGCCTACCTCTACGGCCGTGAGCGACTCGGCGAATTTTGGGGATACCTGGCCGGGTTGAGCTTCGTCGTCGGCAAGCTCGCCTCCTGCGCCGCAATGGCATTGGCTGTCGGTTATTACATCTGGCCGACTCATGCGCATGCCGTGGCTGTGGCCGCGGTGACCGTCCTCACAGCGATCAACTATCGGGGGGTCGAGAAATCAGCGGCCCTGAACCGCGTCATCGTCGCAGTGGTTCTCGCGGTGCTGGTCGCTGTCGTCGTCATCGGGCTGTCGTCGGGTAACGCCGATCTCGGACGGTTGGGCCTCGGTTCGGGAACCAGCATCGGTGGGGTGCTCCAGGCGGCCGCGCTGATGTTCTTTGCGTTTGCCGGCTACGCGCGCATCGCGACCCTCGGCGAGGAAGTACGGGATCCGGCCCACACGATCCCCCGGGCAATCGCGATCTCATTCGGCATAACTCTGGTGGTGTACACCGTGGTCGCGGCGGTGGCGTTGACCGTACTCGGCGCGACGGCGCTGGCTCATTCGGCAGCCCCGTTGGCAGACGTCGTTGCGAACGTACCCGCCGTCGAACCCATCGTCCGTATCGGAGCCGCAGTGGCGGCACTGGGTTCGCTGCTGTCGCTGATTCTGGGAGTGTCCCGAACGACGCTGGCGATGGCGCGGGATCGTCATCTGCCCGGCGCACTGGCCGCAGTGCACCCCCGCTTCGGGGTGCCGCATCGCGCCGAGATCGCGGTGGGCGGTCTGGTGGCGATCGTGGCCGCAGTCGCCGATGTCCGAGGAGTGATCGGCTTCTCCTCATTCGCCGTCCTGGTGTATTACGGAGTGGCCAACGCCTCAGCGCTCACCCTCGGCCGCCGCGTTATCCCCATCGCAGGCCTGGCCGGCTGCGCGACGCTTGCGTTCGCTCTTCCCGTCACATCGATCGCCGTCGGTGTCGCCGTGCTGGCCGTCGGATCCGCGGCCTACGCACTGCATAGACTCTGCTGACCGTGATCCCGATGACATGGACACGAGTGGACGCCCGCGCCGGCGATTTCGTGGTTGCCCCCAACGAACGACTGAGCTGGCCGCGGACCTTCGTGATCGGCACCCAGCATGTGGTGGCGATGTTCGGCGCCACCTTCCTGGTACCCGTGCTGACCGGCTTTCCCCCCGCCACCACATTGCTGTTCTCCGGCGTCGGGACGCTGCTGTTCCTGGTGATCACCGGGAACCGCCTGCCGAGCTATCTCGGCTCGAGCTTCTCGGTCGTGGCGCCGGTGATCGCGGCGATGGCGTCACACGGAGCGGGCAGCGCGCTGGGCGGCCTGGTGGCGGTGGGGGCGCTGTTGATCGTCATCGGAGTCTGCGTGCATGTGGCCGGGACGCGGTGGATCGAAGCGGTGATGCCGCCGGTGGTGACGGGGGCCATCGTCGCGCTTATCGGGTTCAACCTCGCACCGGCCGCGAAGAGCAATTTCGTGAAGGAGCCCGTGCTGGCGACCGCCACGCTGATCCTGCTGGTGGCGACGCTGGCGTTGTTCCGTGGGATTGTCGGTCGGCTGGCGATTTTCATCGCGGTCGCGACTGGCTATCTCCTGGCACTGGGGCTGGGCGAGGTCGACACCTCGGCCATTCGGACTGCCGCTTGGATCGGGTTGCCGCACTTTCAGACGCCGACATTCACTCCCGCGCTGATCCCGATGTTCTTGCCGGCGGTGATCGCGCTGGTAGCCGAGAACATCGGGCATGTGAAATCCGTTGGGCAGATGACCGGCGTCAACACCGATCCGCTGACCGGGCGGGCACTGGCGGCCGACGGTGTCGCGACCGTGCTGGCCGGACTGGGCGGCGGCTCGGGCACCACCACGTACGCCGAGAACATCGGGGTGATGGCGGCAACCCGGGTGTATTCGACGGCCGCCTATTGGGTCGCCGGGGCGGTGGCGATCCTGTTGGCGTTGTGCCCAAAGGTGGGCGCCGTGATCTCCGCGATCCCGCCTGGCGTACTGGGCGGTGCGACGGTGGTGCTGTACGGGCTGGTGGGCATCCTCGGGGTGCGGATCTGGCTGACGAACCAGGTGGACTTCGCCCAGCCGATCAATCAGGCGACGGCGGCCGTCGCGCTGATCATCGGCATCGCCGACTTCAGTTGGGAGGTGGGCGGTTTGGAGTTCACCGGGATCGCGCTGGGTTCGATCGCCGCGCTATCGGTGTATCACTTCTTCTCCCTCGCGAGCAGGCGCAAAGGGATCACACCGCCAGCTGGATGACAGCTGCATAGCCGTCAGCATCGCCGGTGGTATAGGTCGGGTCGTCCACGGGCACCGCGTTATTCAGCGCGACCGGACCCAGATTGGTTGCTCCGGTGTGCTCTATCAGCGCTTCGGCCAGCGTATCGCGGGCTTCATTGAACGACACGAACACATGGGTGAGCTTGCCGTCGGGGCCCTCACCGAGTTGCTCACGACTCAATGACGCGATCCAGATGTATCCGATGCCGTCCGCCGGCGGGAACGGACCCATGATCCGTCCGTGGTTATTGGGCAGCAGGAAGAAACTGTCGGAGAAGGCCAGCATGTCGCCCTTCGGTTGCTGCTGGAAAGTCTCCCCGTTGATGAGGCCCTGGTACCCGCCGCTGTGGAAGATCACCCCCGGAAAACCGGACATCACCATGGCACGGTTCAGTCTGCGCACCGCCATGTCGAGGGGCACCGGCGCCGGATCGATGATGATGACGTTGATTCCCTCCAGGAGGGTCTTGCCATCCAAGGGGTTGCCGATCCAGTCGGCGATCTCGCCGTCCGGCTTCAGCATCCAGTCACCGATGTCGCCATAGACCGTCGGCGTCATGTCATCCGGGCTGGGCGTGGCATCGATCTCGGCGTGGACTACGGGCTCTGGCGCGTCCGGTCCCTGAACTTCAGGCTCCGGAGCAGCAGCCTGCGCGGCCATCCTCAGCCGTGAGTTGAACGGCACACTCCCGCGGACCGGCCGCACCTTTGCTGCCGCCGGACCTCGGTTGAGCACGGCTTTCGGGCCGGCCGCCACGCGCTTGGACTGGGCATGCGCTGGACTTGAGGAACTCGCCGAAGCCGATGAAGTCGCCTGGGCCGATGAACTCGCCTGGGCCGATGAATCAGCCTCAGCATTTGCGATTCCGCAGCCGATGGCGAGCGCCAACCCGACTCCCGCCGCCGCCGTCAATCCGGCGGTCCGAAAAGTGATGTCCATCACGCGAGCGTAGGCAATCTTCGCTCCCCCGATGACGGAAAGCCGTGACTCGACAAGTCCGGGCTCAATCAGTGTGCGGATTCACAACGGGGAAGCGGAACGCGTGTGCCCGGCCACAAAAGCTCCAGCCGCGACCTCACTGGAGCGTGAGAACGTGACGCACTCGATCTTCACGCCGCGGAATCCCGTTGCGTCCGGCGAGATCCTGCGAATAGAGGGCAGTTGCATAGGCCGCGCCGCCACCGTTGATGCCCAGGGCCGTCCGGTCGATGTGATCGAGGGTGTCCGTTGGTTTGTGGTAATTCGGGTCGAACGGCGCATCCGGCGTTCCGCCCCAAAGCTTCGCCTGGTCAACGGTTTTGTTCTCCTCTGCACCGGAGAACAAGCCGCCTGACGGCACCCCCGCCTGTGTGAATGCCTCGTAATCGGAGCGGCCGTCGAACGCCGTGTCCTGCGCGATCTTGCCGGAGTCACCGAGATAGGTGACCAGCGTGCGCTCAATGCCCGCCGAGCCCTCGTTGACCCGGGCCTGCGTGTCATCCTTGCGCGGCGGGATCGACTGGTCACCGTCGTAGGTGAAGTAGCCGGGATTGGGGGAGCCGAGCATGTCGAAGTTCAAGTACAGCGCGATGTCCCTGAGCTGATCGACATTGAGTGACGCCACGTAGTTCTGTGATCCGACAGTGCCGACCTCTTCAGCGCCCCAGAACGCGAACCGCACCGCATTCAGAATGTTCGGCCGGCTCCCGAGCTGGACGGCCGTCTCCAGCACGGCCGCGACACCGGAACCGTTGTCGTTGATGCCCGGCCCCTCGTCAACGCTGTCGAGATGGGCGCCCAACATCACCACATTGCTCGCCGATCCGGTCTTGGTCTGCGCAATGACGTTGCGGGCCTTGGAGATTTCGGTGCTCGCGTCAACCTTGAGGGTGACGCGTCCCGGCTTCGACCGCAGCCGCGCCCCATCGGCTTTGGACACTCCGACGACCGGGATCTTGACCTCGGTGTTCTGCCCAAGTGTCGCGGCCATGCGCTCTTCGTCGACGTTGTCGGCGACGATCAATCCCACCGCACCGCGCTGTGCGGCCATCGCCTCTTTGACCGCGAACGGGCACACGCCGCGATCGACCAGCACAACAGCGCCGGCCACCGGGAGCCGGTCATAGTCGGCCGCCGCGCAACCCGGGGTGTCATCGACGGGTGCCGCCACCAACGGACCGCTCACACCGCTGGTGGCGACGGAGAATTCCAGTGCCTTCGCCGTGACGGGAGCTCCTGCGACGGTGAGCGTCACCGGGCCGTCCTTGAACACCCGAGCGAGGAACTGCGTCGTCTGTACGTCGAAGCCGCGGCCACGCAGGATTCCCACCACGTAGTCGATGCTGGACTCGAAGCCGGGGGTGCCCACTGCACGGGTGCCCTTGTTGGCGTTGGCGATGTTCTGCAGTTGCGTGAGATGCGCGTACAGATTGTCGGTGGTCACACGCTCCCGCATCCAGCCCGCGAATTGCAGGGCCGCCTGGCTGGGGCCCGGCGTCGGCTCGGCGGGCCGCACCGTATCCGCGGGGCGGGCGCACCCGGTCAGGGTGATCCCGGCCAGGGTGATCCCGGTCATTGTGATCAATGCCAGGACCAGTGCCCGCCACGCCGCTTGTTTCACCCGACCAGGCTAGTCGAGGGCTACGGGCCGACCTGCGCGACGATCAAGTCGGCGACGGCACGCATACCGGCGGCGTTGGGATGGAACGGCTGCGGCCGGCCGGGCAGTGGCCACCCGGCGCCGAGAGTCCAGGGGGCGGCCGACCAGGCGTGGTGGTCACGACTGGCCTCGGCGGCGGACACCAGCTCACAGCCTGTTTCCCGCGCGGCGGCCGCCGTGAGTTCGGCCAGCCGAGCGGCCACCTGCCGCCCGAGATCAGCTACCTCGCTGGACAACGGCGGTGCGGCGACGCCGGGAGGCGGCAACAGCGTCAGGTAGTCGACGAAGAAGATCCGAGCGCGCGGCGCCCTGTCACGGATCACCGATCCGACAGCCGTCAGCTCCGCCGCCACGCGTTCGAGGGCGACGTCGCGGGCAACGGGGTCGAGGAGGTCACGCGCGGCGTTGCCGATCACCGGCAACCGCCGGGCCCACGCCGGGAGACTTCCAGCGATCAGCAGCGGCACATATCCGACGTCGTTGCCGCCGATTGTGACGGTCACCAGATCCTCCGACCCGTCCAACGCGTCGGACTGCGGTGGGGATCCCCGCTGCGGGTCGCGCAGGATGTGTGCGGTGGTGGCACCCGAGAAAGTGACGTCGACGAGGTCTGCGCCCAGCCGTTGCGCCGCAACGTGCGCATAGTTCCGCGCGGACCGGCCGGCGAGGAGCGGCGCGCCTGCGGCCCGGGGCGTAATCCCCGGCCCGGCCGCCATCGAACTACCGAGCGCCACGTATCTCACGTCAGGCTCACGACTTTCACGCTGCTGCTCCCACCACATTGAACTCGACGCCCGGCTAGATCAGCGGGATGCCCTCGATGACCGTGCGCAGACCCGCCCAGCTGGCAGCGAAACCAGGATGTAGCGGCAACTCCGCCACCCGATCCTCCGCCACCCAGCGCAGCTCGGCGCTCTCGCGGTTGGCCACGGTGGACAGCGGCTCGGCCGCGTCGGCCACCACGGTCGTGTAGGTCCACGACACGCCGCTGATGGCGACGACTTCGGCCGTGACGACGGTGGTTCGGACACGAATTTTCCCGACCGACAGTCCGGCCTCTTCGTGGGCCTCGCGCACGGCGGCCTGCTCGGCGGATTCGTGACTGTCCCGGGCGCCCCCGGGCAGTCCCCAGGTGCCTCCCTGGTGGCTCCACAGGGCCCGATGCTGCAACAAGACTCCGGGACTACCATCCGGAAGTGGTGCACGCAGCAACAGCCCGGCGGCTCCGTGCCGCCCCCAGTAGGCAACGCCGGCGACGGACATCACCCATCCGTCGCCGTCCCCTCGCACGTGTCCAGAATGTCACGCCACACGACCGATCGGTGCCGATACAGCCCCGTCAATCACACCAAGCTCTTAAGATTCCCTCAAGACCCGAGCACAGGAACGAGGTCCTTCCGGCGTGACCGTTGAGCTGGCGCATCCGTCGATCGAGCCGCAGGCGGCCGGCTCGCCGATCGAGCCCGCACATCCGCGGTGGTGGTTTTTCACCACGACGCCCGGCCGCATCCTCACCATGGGAATCGTTCTGGCCATCCTGGGCGGCCTCACCGCCTTCGCCACCTCGACGACGATCAACAACCGGCAGACGCAGCTGTCCACGGTGCTCAACCACACCGAGCCGCTCGCCTTTGCCGCGGGTGAGCTGTACACCACGCTGTCCATCGCCGATGCCGCGGCGGCCACTGCGTTCATCGCGGGATCCGAACCACGTGCCGTCCGGCAACGCTACGAACAGGCCATCACCGACGCCGCCGCAGCGGTCACCCGAGCGGCCAGCGGCCTGACCGACCAAGCGCTCGTCGGCCTGTTGGGCCGGATCAACGCGCAGCTCGCCGTCTACACCGGATTGGTGGAGACGGCCCGCACCAACAACCGGATGGGCAATCCGGTCGGCTCGTCGTACCTGTCCGAAGCGTCGGCATTGATGCAGCGTTCGATCCTGCCCGACGCGCAACTGCTTTACGAGGAGACGTCCGCACGGGTGGACGCGGAGACCTCGACGGCCACCCGGATTCCGGCACCGGTGATCATCGTGCTGGCCGCAACGGTCTGCTTCGGAGCCTTCGCGCACCGCTGGCTCGCACGGCACACCAAACGCCGGATCAACATCGGTCTGATCGCCGGCGGGTTGGCGATCCTGCTGATGATTTTCTGGGTGGGCACTGCATTGACGATTTCGACGGCGGGCAGCCGCTCGGCGAAGAACACGGCGGCCGCGTCGTTGCGGTCGGTCACCAATCTGGCGATCACCGCGCAGCAGGCCCGTGCCGACGAGACGCTGTCGTTGATTCGCCGCGGTGACGAGGACATCCGCAAACAGTCGTTCGAGCAGCGTGTCCAGGTCATGCGCGAACAACTCGCCCATTATCTGGAACGCAAGGACGCGATCGCCAAGAGCGACCTCGCCGACGCCGACCATCTGCTGACCAACTGGCTCAAAGCCGACCAGCGGATCAATGCCTACACCTCCGTCGGCGATTACCGTGCCGCGACCGCGGTGGCGCTGGGCACCGGCGACGGGGATTCCACACCGGCCTTCGACAAGCTGGACTCCGCACTGTCGGAGGGCATCCGGGAGAGCCGAAATCAGTTGCGCAACGACATCTTCAGCGCACAACGGGTGCTGTCCGGAACTACTGTCGGTGGCGTGGTCCTGTCCGTCGGCGCGGCACTGGCAGTGGCGTTGGGTCTGTGGCCACGGCTGAGTGAGTACCGATGAGCAGCCGGATGCCCAGAGTTGTCGCCGCCATCCTGCTGATGGCGACGTTGAGTGCCTGCGGGTCCACCGAATACCTGATACCGCCGCAGGTGCCAACGCTCGCCCCGCCCAGCCCGGCCGGCATGGAGCAGCTTCCACCCGCACCGCCGAGCACGCCGGACCCCGGCGAGAACGACTGTGACCCCACGGCGAGCCTGCGCCCGTTCACCAACAAGGTGGAATCCGACTTGGCCGTGGCACGCATCCGTGCCCGGGGCCGCCTGATCGTCGGACTCGACATCGGCAGCAACCTGCTCTCGTTCCGCGATCCCATCACCGGCGACATCACCGGATTCGACGTCGACATCGCGGGCGAGGTAGCCCGCGACATCTTCGGCACCCCATCGAAGGTCGAGTACCGAATTCTCTCGTCTGAAGACCGCATCACCGCATTACAGAAGAACACTGTCGACGTCGTTGCGAAGACGATGACGATCACGTGTGAGCGGCGCCGGTTGGTCAATTTCTCGACCGTCTATTTCAACGGTTACCAACGCATTCTGGCCCCTCGCGAATCGGACATCTACCAGGCCTCGGACCTGTCCGGCAAGCGGGTTTGCGTGGCACGGGGAACCACCTCGCTGGAACGGGTCGAGAGGATCACCCCCCAGCCCATCATCGTGTCCGTGGTGACCTGGGCGGATTGCCTTGTCGCACTGCAACAACGAGAAGTCGACGCGATCAGCACCGACGATGCCATCCTGGCCGGGCTGATGGCCCAGGACCCCTACCTGCACATCGTGGGGCCGAGTATGGCGCAAAACCCGTATGGCATCGGGATCAACCTGGATAACACCCCACTTGTGCGTTTCGTCAACGGCACGCTCGAGCGGATCCGCCGCGACGGCACCTGGAACACCCTGTACCGCAAGTGGTTGACCGTCCTGGGACCGGCGCCGGTGCCGCCCGCCGCGAGGTACATCGACTGATGACTGAGCAACAGACCCAGGAAGAAACCGTCGGCACCCAGCCTGCGAGTCCGGACGAGCTTGCCATGGACACCATGTCAACCATGCGGCCCATGTCCACCAGGGCGATCTTCCGACCGCAGTTCGATGACGACGACGACGAGTCCGTCACCAGCATCGGCACCGAACCACCGGAATTACATCACCCCACCGTGGCTCAGGTGCCGTCGTCGACCCGCCGTCTGGGCGGCGGTCTCGTCGAGATCAGACGCGTCCGCGAGATCGATCCGCTGGCCGCGCTGATGACCAATCCGGTAGTGGCCGAGTCGAAACGATTCTGCTGGAACTGCGGGCGGCCGGTGGGCCGCTCCACCGCGGAGCATCACGGACTGTCGGAGGGGTCCTGCCCGTACTGCGACAGTGACTATTCGTTCCTGCCGCAGCTGTGTCCCGGGGACATGGTCGCCGATCAGTACGAGATCAAAGGGTGCATCGCCCACGGCGGACTGGGCTGGGTGTACCTGGCGGTCGACCACAATGTGAACGAGCGTCCGGTCGTGCTCAAGGGCCTGGTTCATTCCGGCGACGCGGAGGCCCAGGCCATCGCGATGGCGGAACGCCAGTTCCTGGCCGAGGTAGTGCACCCGTCGATCGTGAAGATCTTCAACTTCGTCGAACATCCCGACAAGAACGGTGAGCCCGTCGGCTATATCGTGATGGAGTATGTCGGCGGCAAATCGCTGAAACCCGTTGCGGGAAAAAGACTTCCAGTGAGCGAAGCCATCGGGTACATGCTCGAGATCCTGCCGGCGCTCGGCTATCTGCACTCGGTCGGCCTGTGCTACAACGATCTCAAGCCGGAGAACATCATGTCCACCGAGGAGCAGCTCAAGCTCATCGACCTCGGGGCCGTGTCTCGAATCGAATCGTTCGGATTCCTCTACGGCACACCGGGTTACCAGGCGCCGGAGATCGTCCGAACGGGGCCAACCGTCGCCAGCGACATGTACACGGTGGGACGCACGCTGGCCGCGCTGACCCTCAATCTGCGCACCCGTAAAGGCCGCTACGTCGACGGACTGCCCGACGACGATCCCGTGCTGAAAAGGTACGACTCGTTCGGCCGACTGCTCCGTCGGGCAATCGACCCCGACCCCAAACGACGGTTCAACAGCGCCGAAGAGATGTCGTCGCAGTTGCTGGGTGTGCTGCGCGAGGTGGTGGCCAAGGACAGCGGCACACCGCGGCCCGGCCTGTCCACCGTGTTCACCCGAACGAGGGCCACCTTCGGCGTGGAGATGGCCGTCGCACACACCGACGTATATCTCGATGGCCTGGTGCACGCCGAGAAGTTGACCGCCCCGGAGATCGTCACCGCCCTGCCGGTGCCGCTGGTCGACCCGTCCGACGTCGCCGCAACGGTGCTGTCCGCGACGGTGCTGTCTCAACCCGTACAGACACTGGAATCGCTGCGCGCGGCGCGGCACGGCGGCCTCGACTCCGAGGGGATCGACCTGTCGGAGTCGGTGGAACTGCCGCTGATGGAGGTGCGGGCGCTGCTGGACCTTGGCGACGTCGCCAAGGCCAACCGCAAGCTCGAAGACCTGGCCGAGCGGGTGGGCTGGCGCTGGCGGCTGGTCTGGTACCGCGCCGTCTCGGATCTTCTCACCGGCGACTATGGCTCGGCGACAAAGCATTTCACCGAAGTACTGGACACGTTCCCCGGCGAGCTGGCGCCCAAACTGGCACTGGCAGCCACTGCCGAGCTCGCAGGAGTCCCCGACGAAGCCCGGTTCTACGAGACGATCTGGCGCACCGACAACAACATGATCGCGGCCGGTTTCGGTCTGGCCAGGACGCAATCCGAGGAGGGCGACCGCGCGGGCGCTGTCCAGACCCTCGACGAGGTGCCGACCACGTCGCGGCACTACACCACCTCGCGGTTGACCAGCGCCGTGACTCTGCTGTCCGGCCGCGAGGCGGACGAACTCACCGAAGATGAGATCCGTGAGGCGGCCAGACGGGTCGAGGCCCTTCCCGACACCGAAGCCCGGGTCCTTCAGATCCGCGCCATGGTGCTGGGCACGGCGATGGACTGGATCGAGACCAACCACGCGAGTGCCCACCACATTCTCGGTTTTCCGTGCACGGCACACGGCCTGCAACTCGGTGTGGAGGCAGCGCTTCGCAGTCTGGGCCGGGTCGCCACCACGCAGGCGCACCGCTACGCGTTGGTGGACATGGCCAACAAGGTCAGGCCGACCAGCACGTTCTGATCCCGGGCCGATCCCCCGGGAGATTTTCCCGGGGTGTTTGCCGGTGGCATACTTGCCGGGTGTCGACGATCCTCGAACGTGCCGGAAATCGTGCTCTCTTCACCAAGCCCGCCGGGGCCCTGGCCTACGGCCTGGTGTTCAGTCCCTTCGTCGCTCGGTACCTGGGTAAGTACGGGTACGCGATGCAGACCCGGTTCCTCGGCGGCGACGATATGCCGTTCATCGACTGGGGATACGAAGAGGATCCGAAGATGGGCATTCCGCTGCCCGCCGAGGAAGAACCCAACCGCTACGGCATTCAGCTGTACCACTCAACAGCGAGCCAGTGGGATATCTCCGGGAAGAAGGTGCTGGAGGTCAGCTGCGGCCACGGTGGTGGCGCCGAATACCTCGCAACCACTATGAAGCCCGCGGCCTACACCGGCCTCGACATCAACGCACCGGGCGTCGAATTCTGCCGCAAGACACGTCGCCGGCCGAACCTGGATTTCACCTGTGGCAACGCCCAGGAATTGCCGTTGCCGAGCGAGACGTATGACGCGGTGATCAACGTGGAGGCGGGTCACCTGTACCACGACTTCCGTGCATTCCTGTCCGAGGTGAACCGGGTCCTCAAGCCGGGCGGACATTTCCTGTACGCCGACTGCCGGGCCCGCCGTGACGTGCCCGAATGGGACGCGGCGCTCAAGGAGTTCCCGCTGCGCGTCGAATCCTGGCGCGACATCCACAAGGAGATCTGCCTCGGCATGGACGGCAGCTCGGTAGCCAGCGTGGACCTGATCAACAAGAAGGTGCCGGCATTCTTCCGCGGCATCTCCAAGGAGTTCTACTGCCTGCCGGGTTCGCTGATGTACCGGTCCATGCAGGACGGCGGCATCGCCTACCGCATGTACAACTTCGTCAAGGACTGAGCTGTTTACCGGCCATCTCGGCCGCCTTGCGGATCGGACCGATCCAGAGGTCGCCGTGGCCCGGAACCAGGACGTCGGTTTCGACCAATGACAAGGCTGCCAGGCTGCGCACGCAGGCATCCTGGTCATGATTGAACAAGCCCGGTAGCAGTTGCGGCCCGCTGCGCGTCAGCGCCGGATGCCCGGTGATCAGTGCGTCGCCACTGATCAGAACCCCGTCCACGATGTACGAGCAGTGCCCGCCGGTGTGCCCGGGGGTCGCAATGGCGATCGGCCTGCCCGGCAAGTCCTCACCCATCTCCGGGCTGAAGGCCGCGGCAGTGGGAATACCGGCTCGCGTCAACGCACCCATGCCGAGGATGTCCACCGCCCACTTGATCCTGCGCGGCGGCCAGGCGTGGGTGATGAGATCGATCGGGGACACCTGCTCCAGATACTCCCGTTTGGCGTGCCCCACTTCGTCGGGATGGCAATACACCGCAGTGCCATGGGTTTTCGCGAACCAGATTGCCGAGCCGAAATGGTCGATGTGGGCGTGGGTCAGCAATATCGCCCGCACATCGTCGGGCGCGAAGCCCAGCTCTTTCAGCGACACGATCACATCGTCACGATTGCCGGGGTAGCCCGCGTCGATCAGGATCGGGCCGGAATCGGCGATGACCACCGTCCAGTTCACCAGCGGCGTCTGCACCATGTGCACGCGCTCAGTGACGGCTGTCAGCACCGGGGACACCCGTCGAGTGTAGAAACGAAGTCGTGGCTGAACTGAAACTGGGGTACAAGGCATCGGCGGAGCAGTTTGCTCCGCGTGAATTGGTGGAGCTGGCAGTGCTGGCTGAAGCGCACGGGATGGACAGCGCGACGGTGAGCGACCATTTCCAGCCGTGGCGCCACGATGGCGGCCACGCACCGTTCTCGCTGGCCTGGATGACGGCGGTGGGCGAACGCACGCAGCGGATCGTGCTGGGCACCTCGGTGCTCACCCCAACGTTTCGCTACAACCCGGCGGTGGTCGCCCAGGCGTTCGCCACCATGGGCTGCCTCTACCCGGGTCGCGTGTTCCTCGGGGTCGGCACCGGTGAGGCCCTCAACGAGATCGCCACCGGCTACATCGGTCAGTGGCCGGACTTCAAGGAACGCTTTGCGCGGCTACGAGAGTCGGTGCGATTGATGCGCGAGCTGTGGCGGGGTGACCGGGTCGACTTCAACGGCGACTACTACACACTGCGTGGCGCATCCATCTACGACGTACCCGACGGCGGAGTACCGGTCTACATCGCGGCCGGCGGTCCTGTAGTCGCGAAATACGCCGGGCGCGCCGGCGACGGTTTCATCTGCACATCCGGAAAAGGCGAGGACCTCTACAAAGACCAGCTACTGTCCGCCGTTGCTGAAGGTGCCGCCGCCGGCGGCCGTTCCGTCGACACCATCGATAAAATGATCGAGATCAAGATCTCCTACGATCCGAATCCCGATCTGGCGCTGAACAATACGAGATTCTGGGCGCCGCTGTCACTGACCGCGGAACAGAAGCACAGCATCGATGACCCGATCGAGATGGAGAAGGCCGCCGACGCGCTGCCGATCGAGCAGATCGCCAAACGCTGGATCGTCGCCTCAGATCCCGACGAGGCCGTCGAGAAGGTCGCACAGTACGTCGGTTGGGGGCTCAACCACCTGGTGTTCCACGCACCGGGGCACGATCAGCGCCGATTCCTCGAACTGTTCCAGAGTGACCTGGCTCCGCGGCTGAGGCGGCTGGGGTAGGGTCCGCAGATTCACAGAAAGGATGCCCGTGAGCCAGATCCACGACGAAGCACAGACCCGGCATGTGGTTGCCGGCGTCACCACCTACGCCGCTGCCGCTGTTCTACTGGTGACGGCGGCTTTGACTGTGCTGCAAGGAATTTCAGCGCTTGTCGACGACAGACTCGTGGTCGTCACGCCGGACTACGTTTACGCGTTCAACACCACGGTGTGGGGTTGCATCCACGTTGCGCTCGGTCTCCTTTTCACGGCGGTTTCCTTCGGTCTCTTCTGGAGCGCCACGTGGGCACGTGCCGCTGCGATCATCATGGCTGCGCTGTCGATCGTCAGCATGTTCATGTGGCTGCCGCATGCACCGGTGTGGTCGATCGTGACCATCGCTCTCGACATTGTGGTCATCTGGGCGGTCGCCACCTGGGAGAGTCCACGATCGCGGATGAAGCATGAAAATCGACGGTAAGACCGTCGTCATCACCGGTGCGGCCCGCGGCATCGGATTCGCCACCGCCAGGGCACTTCTGCGACGCGGAGCGCGGGTGGTGATCGGCGATCGCGATGTCGCGCTCACCGAGGCCGCCGTCGCCGAATTGAACCGATTCGGCGACGTGACGGGGCGTCCCCTGGACGTGACTGATCCCGGCGCGTTCGCCGCCTTCATCGACAAGGCGCGCACCGACAGCAGCACCGGAATCGACGTGCTGATCAACAATGCGGGTGTCATGCCCGTCGGCCCGTTTCTCGACCACTCGGACGCCGCGGTTCGATCCGCGGTGGAAGTCAACCTTTACGGGGTACTGACGGGGTGCCGTCTGGTGCTGCCCGAGATGGTCCGGCGGCGGCACGGCCAGATCGTCAACATCGCCTCGGTAGCGGGAGTGGTCGCAGTGCCGGGCCAGGCGTTGTATGCCGCGACGAAGTTCGCGATCGTCGGGCTGACCACCGCACTCTCCGACGAATTCGCACCGCAGGGCGTCGACATCAGTTGCGTGCTACCCACATTCACCAACACCGAACTGATCTCCGGCACAGCCGCCACGGGCGCCACAAAGCCGGTTCAGCCCGAGGACATCGCCGCCGCGATCGTCAGGACCATCGAGAAGCCGAAAACCACTGTGACGGTTCCGTATCCATTACGGTTCGTCGCTGCGATGACGGCAACGCTGTCGCCTAGGGCACGCCGCTGGCTGGGCCGCAAAGCGCGCACCGACCGCGTTTTCCTTGACTACGACACCACCGCCCGGGCGGCCTACGAACAACGCGCCCAATCGGCGACCGGACTCGTCAACTCAGGACAGGAACCGAATCCCCGGGGCGGTAGTTCTCAATAGCCTCGATCTGATCGATCAACTGGTCCGGGGTGACGGCATAGACGGCACCGGTCACTGTGCCATCCGAGCCGCCGGTACCGACGAGCACGGCGCTGACTCGGTTGGGGAAGTCTTCCGCACGGTTCTCCCCCACGGTGAACCAGACCCTGGTCACCACCTCGTGGGCTTCGTCGTCCGATTCCGCCGCCGAGGGCTCGAAATACCAGCTCGCCAAGCCCTTTGCCGAGAAATCCAGGTCGAAAGTCCAGCCGCGCTCTGTGATCCAGTCCTCGAAAGTGGACACCGCCTCGATGAGCGCCGGATCGTGTTGCTCCTGCTGGAGATGCCCTTCCGGCACTCCACGCGAACCGCGCACCGCCTGGCGCTTTTTGCGACGAGCCTTCTTGGCATCCGAATTCCGTGACACGTTCGCTCCCCTATCCCAGTGCCCGGTCGAGGTCGGTCAGCAGATCGTCGGTTCCCTCGAGCCCCACCGAGATACGCACCACCCCGTCCCCCAGTCCGATCGAGGCGCGCCCCTCGGGCCCCATGGCTCGATGGGTCGTCGTGGCCGGGTGCGTGATCAACGACTTCGAGTCGCCCAGGTTGTTGGAGATGTCAATCACCGACAGTCGGTCGAGTACCTCAAAGGCCCGATCCTTGGCTTTGCCTTCAGGAGCGTCCAATTCAAACGTCACCACCGTGCCGCCGCCCTGCATCTGCCGCTTGGCCAGTTCGTACTGCGGATGCGACGGCAGGAACGGGTAGCGCACCCAACGCACCGCCGGGTGCGCCTCCAGAAACTCGGCGACCCGTTGGGCCGAGGAGTTGCTGTAGTTCACCCGAACCGACATGGTCTCGAGGCCTTTCAACAAGACCCAGGCGTTGAAGGCACTCAGTGCCGGCCCGGTATGGCGCATCAGTTTCTGGACCGGACCGTCGATGTATTCCTGCTCACCGAGGATCGCTCCACCGAGGACCCGCCCCTGCCCGTCGATGTGCTTGGTTCCCGAATACACCACCACATCAGCTCCCAGCGGCATTCCCCGCTGGAGCAATGGGGTCGCAAAGACGTTGTCGAGCACCACTTTCGCACCGGCCGCGTGCGCGAGTTCGCACACGGCGGCTATGTCCACCAAAGACTGCATGGGGTTCGACGGGGTCTCGAAGAACACCGCCTGCGTCGGAACGCTCAGCGCCTCTTCCCATTGCGACAGATCGTCACCGTCGACGAAGACAGTCTCGACACCCCAGCGCGGCAGGATCTCGTTGCACACCACGAAACAGGATCCGAAGAGGCTGCGGGCGGCCACAATCCGGTCCCCCGCACCCAATAAAGCGCCGAGTGCCGTGAACACCGCCGCCATGCCGGACGCGGTTCCGAAGGCGGCGGGCGCCCCCTCGATCAAGCGCAGTCGCTCCTCGAACATCTGGACGGTCGGGTTGCCGTAACGCGAGTAGACATAGCGGTCCACCTCGCCGGTGAAGGCCATCTCCGCCTCGGCCGCCGACTTGTAGACGTAACCGGAAGTCAGGAACATCCCCTCGGCGGTTTCGTCGAAACCCGACCGCAGCAGGCCGCCGCGCACACCGATGGTCTCCCGGCTCACGCCCTCCGGCAGCGGTGCCGGGATCCGTACCGACGGCACGCCGGTTCCCGAATCAGTCACGACTGCCTCCAGGGCAGACCCTCCGCGCGCCAACCGTTGCGGCCGCGATGGCCCTGCTCGTCGAGTTGACCTTCGAAACCGTCGAGCATGTTGTACGACGGCGTGATCCCGGCAGCAGTCGCCGCCTTGGCGGCCGGAATGGACCTCGTACCGGAGCGGCACAGGAATACCACGGGCCGGTCGCCCGGCGTCACGCCTGCAGCCATCAGATCGGCGACGAAATCCTCGTTGTGTTGCCCGTTCGACCTGTTCCACTCGACCGAGACGATCTCGCGGCCCAAGCTGGACAGGTCCGGGACGCCGACCCAGCGCCATTCGGCTTCGGTTCGGCAGTCAACAAGAACCGCGTCCGGGTTTTCGCTGAGCAGCTTCCAGCTGGCTTCTGGCGTGATATCTCCTGCATAGCTCACGCGCGTGAGTCTCGCACACAGCAGAGAGCAGAACCATGTTCGGCCGCAAGCCACCGCTGAAGTCCATCGGAACCGATCCGGACTATCGATTCACACTGGCAAACGAACGCACATTCCTGGCGTGGGTTCGCACCGGCCTGGGCCTGCTGGCCGGAGCGATCGCCCTCGCGAGCCTGGTCCACAACTTCGGTCCGCGGCCGATCCGCGTCGGGATGACGATCCTGCTGCTGATCCTGTCGCTGACGATCACCGTGGGCGCCTACGTGCGGTGGGACGGGATCGAGCGCGCGTTACGCGAACAGCGCCAGCTGCCCACCGACCCGCTGCCGCGTCTACTCGTTCTCGGCGTTGCGATAGTCATCTCTGCCGGGGCAGCCCTGATCTTCCTCGCGGAAACGGGCCACTAGATGCCCGAACTGTTCGACGTAGGCGCACAGGCCGAGCGCACGGCACTGGCCTGGCAGCGAACCGGCATCGGCACCATCGCCATCGGCGCACTCGTGTTGCGCTGGTGCGTCACCGAGGACTTCCCACTGTGGCCCGGCATCCTGCTGGCGGCCTGCGGCGGGCTGACGACGCTGTTCCTGGTGCGCCAGCGCTATCACCGGGTGTTGCGTACGGTGGCGGCCGCCGAAACGCCCGTTTCGCGTTTCCTCGTGCCCGGAACCACCATTTTCATGGTGTGCGTGGTGCTGACCGTGGGCTACGGGGTGTTTTACGAGTTCCTGCGCCCCTGACGATTCCGGGGCACATAAACAATTGCCCGGCTCTGCGCGACAACCGCGGACTTCAGACTTCGGGACATCGGTCGGACATCAGCTGTCGCTCAGAGCCGGGCAACAGCTATGCCGTCCGGCGCGCAGGGATCAGCGCGGCCCCGGCGAACAGACCTTCCAGTCGCCGTCTTGCCGGACGAAGGTCATCGGCGTCTTCACCTTGTTATCGGCCGAATGCTCGAAGTGATAGACCACCGTAGCCGTGGCACCATCACCGTTCACGGAAATCCCGGTGACCTCATCGACGTAACGCGCCCCGTTTACTGATACCGATTTCTTCTGTCCCGCAAGAACTTCCGCCTCAACCCCCTGCTGAGCGGCACAGGTGTAACTGACGTAATCCGGGTAGTTCTCGCGCTGCAGGGCGTCGTTCTGGCCCACGGCCGCGCGGGCGACAAGCTGGTCGGGCTTCAGGTCGTCGACCCCGCGAAGCTGGGTGATGGACACGATCGCAAGGACCACCAAGGCGACACCGATGGCGATCAAAATCGGCAGCGCGCTGGGGCGATCTTCACGGTCGGGGGGCAGATGTTGTTCAGTCATGACTGCCGAAGTTTCTCAAGAGCGCTCGACGCCGTCCGCAGGCGGTCACGCGCAGCGGTCACGTCGCGTGCGGTAGCCAGCACCAGCCCGAGTCGAACTCGCGACGAATCCTCGTGCCGCCCGAAGAGGCGCACGTCGCTTTCCGGGACGGCCAAAGCTCCGGCCAACGAAGCCGCCGGGTCCATGACGAGGGCGTCCGTCGTGCCACCGCCATTCGCTGTGGCACCCGAGTACCAGACTTCGGCGGCACCCGGCGAAACCATGATCGTGTCGACCGGAAGTCCCAGGATCGCCCGGGCATGCAGGTCGAATTGCGACAGCCGCTGCGACCTCAACGTCACCAAACCGCTGTCGCCGGGACGAACAGTCACGTCGGAGAAGTACACCTCGTCACCGCGGATCAGCAACTCGACGCCGAAAACACCCCGGCCACCGAGGGCATTGACAATCCGGGCAGCCACCGACTTCGCAGCGCCAAGTGCCGCCGCTGTCATGCCCTGCGGCTGCCACGCCTCGAGTTCGTCTGCGACCTGGCGATGCCCGATCGGCTCACAGAAGTGCAGCGCAGCACCGTCGGGGCCATCTGTTCGCACGGTCAGCAAAGTGACCGAGAAGTCGATCTCCACCACAGTCTCGGCGAGCACCCGGTTGTGGGCCATCCGGCCCCCGGCCGCTATCGCACGCTGCCAAGCCGGCTCTACGTCGTCGTGCCGCAGCAGTACCGACTGACCCTGACCGGGGGCACCGGTCATCGGCTTCACCACAAGCGGGAATCCCGCATGCGTTGCCACCGCCTCCAACTCGGCTTCCGATCCGGCGAACCAAAACGGCGCGGTCGGCAAGCCGAGTTCGTCGGCGGCCAGCCGCCGCATCCCTTCACGATCCAGGCTCAACTGAGTGGCCAGAAGCCCGGGCACCACATCTGTGACACTGCCGTCGACGGCTCGGAGTGCGTCGACGGCCACCGCAGTCGTGTTGACCACTACGTAGGCAGGCCGGATGCGTGCGATTACGGCGCTCAACTCGTCGAGATCGGTCATCTTGACCACGAGCGCATCGTCGGCAACCCCGTGAGCCGGCGCACCGGCATAGCGGTCGACGGCGATCACCTCGACACCCAGACGCTGGAAGGACAATGTCAATTCGCGCCCGAGCTCACCGGAACCCAGCAGCATCACCCGCATGGGAGCCAAGGATAGGCCGCGCTCATCCTCGCGTCGGCCAATGCCAGGGCGGCTCATCCAGCATTCCCTGCCCCACCATTGCCGTCTGGCCGTCGGTCTTCGCCAGGCTGATGGTGTTCACCTGACCCGATCCCTGTCGCTCCAACTTCTCCACCAGATCAGCCGAATGCGTGACGACGATGAGCTGTGAGGATTCAGAAGCCCGACTGATCAAGCCCGCCAGCGCCTGAAGCAGATCCGGGTGCAGGCTGGCCTCCGGCTCGTTGAGCACTGTCAACTCCGCCGGCCTGGCAGTCAGTAGAGCGGCCACCCAGAACAAGTAGCGCAGCGTCCCATCGGACAATTCCGCGGCGGTCAGGGCCCGCATCATGCCGGGCTGCCGCAGGGCCAGCTCGAACCGGGCATCCTGACACCGGATCTCCAGTCTGCTGCCCGGAAACGCCTCATCGATGGCACCCGCGAGGGCGTCGGCGTCGCCGATCTCGGCAATGGTCTGCAGGGCCGCCGCAAGGTCCGCGCCGTCGTGACTCAAAACGATTGTTCGAGTTCCGATCTGGGACTGCCGGGCAGGCGCCCCGGCATCGGTGCGGACATGGTCGTAGAAACGCCACGACCGAACCCGTTCACGAAGAGCCAGTAACTCCGGGGCGGTCTGCGGATCGGCGAGTTCGCTGAGCATGCTGTCAAATGACCGCAGTTCCGTCGATACCGTCCGCCAGGTGCCATCGATAGCCCGGATACGCACCGCCGGGCCGGACCTGTCTGCAATCAGGCACGACTGCCGCAGCGCCGGACCCATCCAGATCGCCTCGGTCTTGATCTCCGGATCGAATGCGAACGTGGAAATTCCGGGTTTGGGAATACCCAGATCCATGGCGTAGCCGAAGTCGTCACCGCCGAAGCCCAACTTGAGACTCACAGGCCCCTTCTTGCCCGGCCCGGCCCACATAGTCGACCGCAGACCACCCTCGCGCGCCAACGCGCTGACGGCACCATTGCGGGCAGAATCGGCCAGCAGACGCAGCGCCCGATAGAGACTCGACTTACCGCTGCCATTCGGCCCGGTCACCACATTGCATCGCTTCAGTGGGACGATCAGGTGCCTCAGCGAGCGGTAGTTCTCCACCGCAACGGTCTCCAGCACAACATCCGACCCTAGCCCCGCCCTAGGCTCCGATACATGCACCGTGTCACCAGTTCCACTCGCCGGGCAACTCCGTGGTCATGGATCTTGGCACTGGCCGTCGCGCTCATCGGCGGCGCCCTGATCGGATTCGCCGGTCACGACGACTCGGCAAGCAGATCACCGGTGCCGCTGCCACCGAATGCCGAATCCGCACGAGCGGCATCGCTGCGGGCCGAGTTTCCCGGCGGCGACAAGGCGCCCGCCATCCTGGTCGTCACACGCAGCGACGGTGACGCACTATCCGCCGACGACCTCGCCGCAGTCGCCGGCCTGAATCTCGGCGCGCCGATGCCGTCCCAAGATGGGAAAGCGGTGCTGGTTCCCGTACCGATGAACGCCGCATTGACCGGGTTCGCATTGAGCGACGCCATCAAGGAACTGCGCAGCAGGATTCACGAGCAACTGCCGAACAGCTTGACGGCGAACGTCACCGGCGGTCCGGCGTTCGGCGCAGATATCGCCAACGCGTTCTCCGGCGCGAACATCACACTGCTGGTGGTAACCGGCGCTGTGGTCGCCATCCTGCTGATCCTGACCTATCGCTCGCCAGTGCTGTGGCTCGTTCCGCTACTGGTGATCGGCTTCGCCGACCGGGTGGCCGCGGTTCTCGGCGCGGACATCGCCAAGGCCACCGGGATGGTGGCGGACGGCTCGACGGCGGGCATTACCAGTGTTCTCGTATTCGGTGCGGGCACCAACTATGCCCTGCTCCTGATCTCCCGGTACCGGGAAGAACTGCGCCGCAGAAGCTCTCACCGTGAAGCACTGATGGTGGCGGTACGGCAGGCGGGCCCCGCGATCATCGCCAGCAACGCCACCGTGGTACTCGCCCTGCTCACCTTGCTGTTGGCGTCCTCGCCGAGCACCAGAAGCCTCGGGGTGCAGGCGGCATCGGGACTCGTGGTTGCCGCCGTGTTTGTGCTTCTCGTACTGCCTCCCCTGTTAGCAGGATTCGGGCCGAAGTTGTTCTGGCCCTTCATCCCCCAATCCGATTCCGCCGAGAAGCAGGGCATCTGGTTCCGGACCGCCGACTGGGTCTCCACCCGGGCGGGCATGGTCGCCACCGCGAGCATTCTGCTTCTGGGCGTCCTGGCCGCCGGCCTGATCACCACGCCCGTCGGCCTATCGCAGATAGAGCAGTTCCGGGTGCGCGCCGACTCCGTCACCGGCTATCAGACTCTGGCGCAGCACTTCCCGAGCGGCCAGACCGATCCGACGCTGGTGATCGCCCACACCGACCGGGCCGACGCGGTAGCACAAGCGATTCCGGCCACGCCGGGCGTGACATCGGTCATCCCGATGGGCCGGTCCGCCACCGGCCTGACCGCGTGGCAGGTGATCACCGACGCACCGCCCGCCTCGCAGAAGTCTTTTGACACCGTGGCAGCGCTTCGCGATTCGGTACACCGGTCCGACCCGGCAGCTCTGGTCGGCGGTTCTGATGCGCAAGCCCTGGATGCCAAGACGGCCGCGGTCCGCGACCGGGAAGTTCTGATCCCGGCCATCCTCGCGGTCGTGCTCGCCGTGCTGTACGTCCTCCTGCGCGCGGCACTGGCACCTCTTGTCCTGGTCGGGGCGACGGTGCTGTCCGCCATGGCCGCACTGGGTCTCGGCGGCTGGGTGAGCGTGCACTTGCTGGGCTTTCCCGCATTGGACATCACCACGCCACTGCTCGCGTTCCTGTTCCTGGTGGCACTGGGGGTCGACTACACAATCTTTCTGGTCACTCGCGCCCGCGAGGAGACACCGGAGCATGGGACACGGCTGGGGATCGTCCGCGCCGTATCGGCCACGGGTGCGGTGATCACCAGTGCGGGAATTGTTCTGGCAGCGGTGTTCTGTGTGCTGGGAGTGCTGCCGCTGATAGTCCTTACGCAGCTGGGAATCATCGTGGGTCTGGGAATCCTGTTGGACACGTTCGTGGTTCGCACCGTCGTCATCCCGGCACTGTTCACCTTGATCGGTCCACGGATCTGGTGGCCGCAGCGAGCCGCTAGCTGAGGATGTCCCGGCGGACGATCGTCTGATCCCGGCCCGGGCCCACACCGATGCATGAAACATGCGCTCCGGCAAGCTCTTCGAGCCGAAGCACATAGTCCTGCGCCTTGGCCGGCAGGTCGTCGAACTCGCGGGCCCCGGAGATGTCTTCCCACCAGCCGGGGAGTTCCTCGTAGACCGGCTCGGCCCGCGCGATGTCGCTCTGGGTCATCGGCATCTCGTCCGTGCGCTTGCCGTCGACGGTGTAGCCGACGCAGACGGGCACGGTTTCGAGGCTGGACAACACGTCAAGTTTGGTGAGGAAGTAGTCCGTGATGCCGTTGACCCGGGTCGCATACCGCGCGATGACGGAGTCGAACCAGCCGCAGCGCCGCCGGCGGCCCGTGGTCACCCCGATCTCCCCGCCAGTCTTTGCGAGGTACTCACCATGGGCGTCGAACAGTTCAGTGGGGAACGGCCCCGATCCGACGCGGGTCGTATAAGCCTTGAGAATCCCCAGGACGGTGGTGATCCGGGTCGGTCCGATTCCCGATCCGACGGCCGCCCCGCCGGCAGTGGGATTCGATGACGTCACGTACGGATAGGTGCCGTGGTCGACGTCGAGCAGTGTGCCCTGCGAGCCTTCAAGGAGCACCGTCTCGCCGGCCTCGAGCGCTGCGCCTAGCATCAGCCGAGTATCGGCGATGCGGTGTTTGAACCCCTCGGCCTGCGCCAGCAGCGTATCGACCACCTCGTGCGACGACAGCGCCTTGCGGTTGTAGATCTTCACCAGCACCTGATTCTTGAAATCCAGTGCGGCTTCGATCTTGATGGCGAGAGATTCCGGATCGAGGACGTCGGACACCCGAATGCCCATACGGGCGATCTTGTCCTGGTAACACGGCCCTATACCCCGGCCGGTGGTGCCGATCTTCTTGCTTCCCATGTACCGCTCGGTGACCTTGTCGATCGCCACGTGGTACGGCATCAGCAGGTGGGCGTCGGCGGAGATCAGGAGCCGCGACGTGTCGACGCCTCGATCCTCAAGACCTTTCAGCTCGTTGAGCAGCACCCCGGGGTCCACAACGACACCGTTGCCGATCACATTGGTCACCCCCGGTGTGAGGATCCCCGACGGGATGAGGTGCAACGCGAAGTTGTCACCGTTCGGCAGCACCACGGTGTGGCCGGCATTGTTGCCGCCCTGATAGCGCACCACCCACTGCACCCGGCCACCGAGCAAGTCGGTGGCCTTTCCTTTGCCCTCGTCGCCCCATTGGGCGCCGATGAGCACGATTGCCGGCATGGCTGTAACTCCTACCTGACCCGTCGCACAGTGGTCACCCACTGTGGTTGAGACACGCTCCACATTCCAATCCGAGGCCCATCGGTCTCGATTCGAAGATCAACCTCTTCGCTGCGGTCCCGCAGAACCGTCGCCGCAGCCTCGAACTTGGACGAGCCTTCCACAGTCACGAGCCCTCCGATATTCGAAATGGCCAGCAAGTCGACAAGGCTGTGGCCGTACATTCGACTCGGCTGCCGGACGGAGTCCACCTCGACATCGATTCCACGACCCGCGAGAGCCGCCACCAACCCTCCGCCGCCGTCGACTTCCGGCGCCAGGAGACGGCGTCGTTCGTCGATGTCCAGCAAACGTCGACCATCGTCGTCCGGGGCACCGCCGGCCTCCACGAACGTCCGATGAACACATCCCGTAAAGGACGCCGATTCGTCAGTCACGACGCCGAAGAACATCCCGCCGGGCCTGACCACCCGGAGCATGACCTCAAGGCTTCCCAGCAGGTCAGCGGTGAAATACAGCATGTGCATGCCGAGGGCGAGATCGACGCTCTCGGGCAGTTCGAGGTTGCCTTGACGGACCCGGGCCACCAACTCGTCCAGACCGAAAGTGAGCGCGACACCGAGTCTCAGGTGCGGTTGCCGATCCAGAAAGGCGACGTAGTCGGCGACATAGTCCGGATTTGGCTCCTCCAGCGATACCGTCGTCCCCTCTGGAACCAGACCGGCGACGCGGGCGAACGTCTGCCCGTCACCGGCGCCGAAGTCGAAGATGTGGCCCCCCGCGGACATACCCCCCGCCGGCACGGAGGCCTCAATGGCATCCCTCAACGACGGGATGAACAGATCGCGCTGATCGGTTCCCATCATCGTGACCCGGCCGAGTGGATCGTGCTTCAACACCCTGGCAAAAGAATTTCGATACTGCTGATGCGGATCCAGACCCCGGAATTCGTTGCACACGATCTCCAACGCCTCGTCCAGTCGCGGGGACAGTTCCGCGGCGGACGTGCGGTTGATCGGCTGTGGCATCCTAGGGAGCCTAGTGGCAAACCCCCAGATCACCGTCCTGCTCTTCGGCAAACGCCGGCCGCCGCGGTCCGTGGCGGCTCTGCCATGCCACAGCATCGACGGACCGGCCGACATCGACGCGGCGGTGCACGCTGCCGACCGAGTTCTTGTGATCGGTTCCGATTCAGACCTCGCGGCTGTGCTGACCCGGTTGATGCGGACCGAAAGCCTGGATATCGAAGTCGCCCACCTACCCGGGCGACTCGGGGCGATGCGCGCGCGAACAGCCGCGGCGCACCGAGTTCCACTGATCCGCGACGAAACGGGAACTGTCGTCGTCGGGTCGGCCCAGTGGCTACCTCCCGCCGGCGCCCGGACATTGCACGGCGAAGCGGTCGTCGATGACGTGACGCTGTTCAACGGGGACGTGGCCGGTGTACGAATCGAACCGACACCCGAACCGCCCGGACTACGCGCCGCCGTCGTGACCGGCCCGCTACGTCGACGCAGATGGATCAGCGGCCGGGCCGTTCAACTCGGCACCACGGGCGTTCAGGTGCTGCGAGACGACGTGGCGGCCCCGCGCGAGGCCAAGCGCTCGACGTTCTACCGGCACACCACCGGATGGCTTCGGGTTCGGTTCTAGGGGGCTAGGGGGCTGGGGGGCAAGGTTCTGGGGGGCTAGGTTTTAGCCATGGGCGCCGGACACGACCACGGGACCGCCGAGACCCCCGTCAGCCGCATGGTGATGGCGTCCGGCATCTTGACCGTGTTCTTCATCGTTGAGCTGACCACGGCTCTGATGATCGGCTCGATCGCACTGCTGGCCGACGCCGGGCACATGCTGACCGACCTGGTCGCCCTGTTCATGGGACTGACCGCCGTTCTGCTTGCGAGCCGGGGTCCAGCGTCGGCATCACGCACCTACGGCTGGCACCGGGCCGAGGTGTTCACCGCCGTCGCCAACGCCGTGCTCCTGATCGGAGTCGCGGCGTTCATCCTCTACGAAGCGATCCATCGGCTCGGTGACGCACCGGACATCCCGGGCGTCCCGATGATCATCGTCGCCGTCGCCGGCCTGCTCGCCAACGCCGCCGTGGTGATGCTGTTGCGTTCCCATGCTGAGGGCAGCCTGGCCGTCAAGGGCGCCTACATGGAGGTGGTCGCCGACACCGTCGGGAGCATCGGGGTCCTGATTGCCGGGATCGTGACAGTCACCACGAACTGGCCCTATGCCGATGTCGTCGTGGCGATCCTGGTGGCGCTGTGGGTCCTGCCCCGTGCCATCGCCCTCGCCCGAGCGGCGTTGCGGATCCTGTCCGAATCGTCGCCGCAGCACATCGACGTCGACGAATTGCGCTCAGCGCTGGCCGCCGTCGACGGGGTCACGGAGGTCCACGACCTGCACGTGTGGACATTGGTCCCGGGTAAGGACATGGCGACCGCACACCTGACCAGCAACGATGACCCAGCCCGGGTCCTCAGCGACGCCCGCGCGGTCCTGACCGCGCGGGGCCTGCACCACGCCACGGTCCAAGTGGAGCCCCCCGGATGTGACGATGACTGCGCGCAGTCGGACAGGCACTAGCCGCTGGCCGCTTGGCCTCCGATCGGCAGTGGCCATGGCTGTCCCCGTGGTGGCCGGCTGGGCCGCCGGCGACATCGGGGCCGGACTGATCGCATCTCTGGGAGCGTTCACGGCACGCTTCGGCGGCGACCGGCCCTACGTCAACCGCGGCGGGGAACTCCTGGTTCTGGCTGTCGCACTGTCGTCCGCCGTGGCTCTCGGCTCCTGGGCAGCCCAATGGGCGTGGGCCGGCATCGCGATGGTGTCGGGCGTGGCCGTCGCGGCGGTATGGCTGTGCAATTCGCTGGCTGTCGGGCCGCCCGGCGCGTACGTGTTCGTGGTGGGGTGCGCCGCCGGGGTGGGTACGGCGGCCACCCATCTGCCGCCCTGGGTTCTCGGACTGCTCGTGCTGGCCGGCGCAGCGGTGGGCTGGCTGGTGCAGATGGCGGGTGCGGTGACGGGATTCCGCCGCCCTGAGCGGCGGGCAGTACTGGCGGCAAGCGAGGCGGTTGCCGCATACATCCGCTTGGCAGGCTCGGCGCAGGAGCGTGCGGCACGGCAGCGGGCGGGCGCGGCTCTTAACCGATCGTGGACGGTCCTCGTGGCCTACCAGCCGGTGCCGGTATCCGCGTCCAGCGTGGTGCACTCCCTGCGCGACGCCAACCGCGCCCTGCACATGTTGTTCACCGACACCGTGGCGGATGTGTCACGCGGTGTTGCCCCTGCGCCGGATGCCGCTGAGCAGGCCCTGCGGATCGGCAGGCTGGAGCCGGCCGGTTCTGCGGTCGCTTCACGCGACACCGGTCGTATTCCATTGATGAACCCACCAGCACGAACCGTGCTGGGCCGGGCCGTCAGCCCGGGATCTCACATCCGGAACATCATGGTGCGGGTCGCCATCGGGGTGCCACTCGCGGGATCGCTGGCGACGCTGCTTCACATCGGGCATTCGTACTGGGCGATGGCCGCGGCGGTGCTGGTACTCCACGAAGGTGCTGACCGCAGCCGAACTCTGCGCCGCGGCGGTGAACTGCTGCTGGGCACATGGGCAGGCCTCGGACTGGCCGGAGCGATCATGCTGGTGCATCCGCACGGACTGTGGCTGGCCCTGCTGCTTGGCGCTCTCCAGTTCTGCATCGCCCTGGCGGCACCGCGCAGCTACACGCTGGCCGCGGTATTCATCACCGCTACGGCATTGACGGTGGCGTCCGCCGCGCATTCCGCCGACATCGGATGGCTGCTGTTAGCCCGCGGATGCGACGTCCTAGTCGGGTGCGCCGTCGGTGTCGCGGTCTACTTGGCCGCGGTGCGCTACCAGGAATCGGACCGGCTTCCCGAGGCGATCGCGCGCACGCTCGACGCGGTTGCCGATGTCCTCCCGCACCTCGCAGCGGGCGATCCCGCCGCGCTCGCGGCCAGAGATACTCGCCGCAGCGTGCAGATGGCCGCCATCACGTTGACCGAGTGCGACGAGGCAGCCCGCTCCGGCACGTCGTCCCAGCGAGAACCGGCGCAACGGTTGGAGTCCTGCGCGATTGCCACGGAGCAACTGGCCTACCGGACGATTGCCGCTTGCTGGACCATGGAACGCCAACCCGACGCCGTCGCATTTGCACGCACCCTGTTCGGCACAGCCTCCGTCGCGACGTGCGTACGAGACCTCCACGCATTCGCTGCGGCAGTGCGCGGTGGGACTGATCTGCCGAATTTCGGTTCGGTTCCGCCATTCCTGGTCGAGGAGATCGCCGTGCTCCGGGAAGCATTCGAGGACGCCTGGCCCCCCTCAACGGGCGCGCCAGACGGGGACGTCTGGGGGGACCCCGACGGACAGCCGGGCACATAACGACCCGCCCGGCTCTGAGCGACTACCCGGGGGATCCGGCAGATAACTTTGAGCTCAGTCCCGCTCAGTCCACATCTTGTCGCCGGTAGGCGGGCGAAGCTTCAGGCCAGTCCGAGTTGCACACGCGCGCCGGGGTCGCAATCGTCGAGCAGATCGGAGCAGCGGGCGAACTCGTCGGTCTCACCAATCAGATCGGCCGCGCGCGCGAGCACCGCAACGCAGCGCAGGAAGCCGCGGTTGGGTTCGTGCCCGTAGGGAACCGGCCCGAATCCCTTCCATCCGTGCCGGCGCAACTGGTCCAGACCACGGTGATACCCGGTGCGCGCGTACGCGTACGCAGTGACCACGTGGTCGGCGCCCAACGCATCTTCAGCCAACGCGGCCCACGCCACCGACGCCGACGGATGTGCGGCCGCGACGGCCGCGGGGTTCTCCCCTGCGTCGAGCGCAGATTCCGCGTCCGGGTCGCCCGGCAGCAGGGTTGGTGGTGGTCCCAGCAGATCTCTAAAGGACGTCATGGGCCCATTGTGCCGGTGCCACAGGAAGCGAGTGGTCGTACCCAACCGCTAGGGTCAGACTGGTCATAGGCACCAGCTCTCAGGAGGATCTGCGCAACCCATGTCGAACCCCTCCGGGACCGACCACGAAGGCAACACGGGCCCCGTATCCGGCTCCTCAGAACCCGGCGTTTCAGAACCCGGCGTTTCAGAACCCGGCGTTTCAGAACCGCACGTCGCTGACCACGCCGACGACGAACCCACGCTTACGTCGATTGCCGCGCCGGAGCGGCGCTATACCGCCCCGGGTTTCGACTCGGGGTCCACGCAAATCATCGATCGCGCACCGGACCCCGAAACGGAGATCATCCCGACACCCACCGACTCACTGTCCGCGCAGGATCCGCCCGCACGAACGGCTCCGCAGGAGATCCTTCCCCGTGACACCTCACCGGGGCCTACAGCCCCGCCGCGCCGCAAGAAGTTGCTCGTCACAATCGTCCTAACGGTGCTGGCGATCGTCGCCGCAGCAGTGGTCGGCACCATCCTGTTGACCCGCGACGATACGCCTAAGGTGTCTCAAGACGAGTTGGTGCGCACAACAATTCGAGATTTCGACAACGCCGTCCAGACGGGCGATCTGGCAAAACTGCGCAGCATCACCTGCGGGCTGACTCGTGACAGCTACGTCTCCTACGACGATCGCTCATGGACAGAAACCCATGCCCGGGTCTCCGCGGCCAAGCAGTATCCGGTTGTCGCCAGCGTCGATCAGGTGGTCGTCAACGGCGATCACGCCGAAGCCAACGTCACGTCGTTCATGGCATTCGATCCCGCAACCAGATCGACCCGCAGCTTCGATCTACAGTTCCGCGACAACCAGTGGAAGATCTGCCAGGCGTCCTAAACCTGTTGCCATGCCGACACATAGGCGCGGCCATAGTCATTGCCGTGCGGAGTACGCAGCACCGTGTGGATGTGAGATGGCTTCGGGGTGTCGTAGTCCAGAAACACCCGGCGAAACCCGTGTCGTGGAGGTACTCGCGGATCTCACGTAGACGTGCCGCACGCGGCCCGGCCGGCGGCATCGCGGGGTCAACCATCTGTTCGTAGACGGTGGCCTCTTCACGCTGGACTTCGGGCAGCGCGGCCATGAGTGCGGCTGCAAGTGCAATACGCTCGACGAAGGCCGTTGTGCCGGAATACGGACCGGCATCGATCTCGTTCGGTTCCGCACCCAGAAAAACCGGGCTCAGGACCATCCGCCCTTCGACCAGCATGCAATGCACCGCACAATGGTGGCCGTAGAGCTGCCATCCCCACGGCGCAACGGGGTGGGGGTCACCATAGAGAGCGAAGTTGTAGCTGTATTCGTTCATAATCGATTGCAGTCCAACGACTTCCCCGAGGAAGCCATTGATCCGCATCATGGCGCAGACCAGTTGATAACCACGGGGGCTCAGCGAAGCTGCGCGAATTGCATGAACTCGGGATTTGCCCACGTCTGCCACTCGACAGAACCGACGGGATAGCCGATTCTCTCCGCAGACTCGGGATCCAGAGCGAGGAGTGCGGTACAGCGGTGTCCACCCCCTGACGAGACCACCGGTGCACGTTGCCTCGTTTCGCGCCACCGTCCCATACCCATAAGGGCCCAGACCTCGCACGTCGGCCAGCCGCGCATGATCATGCGGAAACTGGTACTGGCGGAAATCCGCAGGCATCGCAGGATTGTGTCACGTGTCACACCCGGTGAGTAATATCGCAAATATGTTCGAACTGGTTGGTTTCCCCGATCTGATTGATGTGATGGGTGAGGCTGCTCGGGCGGAGTCGGCGGCGATTGCCCGGCGGTTGGCGGCGGTGGGTGAGTTGTATGCGCGGCGGTCGGTGCAGTGGGCTGAGCGGGAGTTGTGGTGTGCTGATCCGTTTGATGCGGTGGCTGCGGAGGTGTCGGCGGCGCAGAACATCAGTCGGGGTCGGGCGGGGACGCAGATTCGGTACGGGCGGGAGTTGCGGGAGCGGTTGCCGTTGGTGGCGGGGGGGTTCGCGACGGGTGGGATCGATTTTCGGATGGTGGCGACGATCATCGCCCGTACGTCGAATGTGACTGATGAGGCGATCGCCGGTGTGGATGCCGCGTTGGCCGCGCAGGCGCCGCGGTGGTTGAAGCTGTCGGTGCCTAAGTTGTCGGATCGGATCGATTGGTGGATAGCGAAATTCGATGCAGATGGGGTCCGGGTTCCCTCGGACGTTGAGAAGGGCCGGTATGTCGAGGTAGGTCCGACCGTGCCTGGGATGGGCGGGATCTGGGCCAATATCCATGCCACGGATGCTGCGGCGTTTGATCAGCGCCTTGACGCCTTGGCCGCAACGGTGTGCGCAGAGGATCCGCGCACGAAGGCGCAGCGTCGGGCCGATGCGGTGGGGGCTTTAGCGGCTGGGGCGCTGCGGTTGATGTGTCAGTGCGGGGCAGGGCAATGCCCGTCGGTCGGGGTACCTGCACCGGCATCGGTGGTGGTGCATGTGCTGGCGGAGCAGACCACCATCGACGGCACGAGTGCTGCACCCGGATTCCTGCCGAAGTTCGGAGTTCAGCCGGCCGAGTCGGTACGGGCGTTGCTCGCGGCGGGGCGGATTGCGCCGTTGATCATCCCGGGGGACTGCGCACAGGCTGGTTATCGGCCTTCGGCGGCATTGGCTGAGTTTGTCGGGTGGCGTGACCTGACGTGTCGCTGGCCGGGGTGCGACGTCGCGGCGGCGGGTTGCGATGTCGACCACACAGTGCCGTTCCCGTTCGGGGTGACGCACGCCTCGAATTTGAAGGCTTATTGCCGTAAACATCATTTGATCAAGACTTTCTACACCGGCGTCAGCGGGTGGAGTGATCGTCAATCACCCGATGGGACAGTGATATTCACTTCACCGACGGGTCACGTCTACACCACCAAGCCGGGTGGAGCACTGCTGTTCCCTGCGCTGAGTATGCCGACCGGCAACCTGCAGCCGGCGGACGCCGCGCCCAGGTTCGGTCGCGGTCTGGCTATGCCGACACGCCGCCACACCCGCGAACAAGAACGCCAAGCCCGCATCCGCCAGGAACGTCGACAGCGCGCCAACCTCAACACGGAAAGCCGAAGGCAACGCCACCCCTGGCTGACAGCCACATGCAGCGGCGACGACCCACCGCCCTTCTAGTTTGCTCTGGATGACCTACCCCAATCAGCCCACAGACCTTTGGGTTGGAATAACGGCCAAGCGGTGGTCCGGTTCAGGCAGGCGTCGCTTGTGCATTTTTGAACTCGGATGACATCAACGCATGTCCTACTCTGTTGCTCATTGGCGGCAGAGAGGCGGGACGTTGATGAGTAACGGTCATCGCGGTTTGGGTTTGGCGGCTGCAATCGTGGCATTGCCACTCCTGTTCGGAGCCATGCCGAGCCCTGACGCTTCGGCCGACAGCGGGGGTCAAGATGTGCGGGCAACACAGAGCAGGACTGGTCCCGCAAAGTCCAAAGGAACGGGTCGCGGTGCACCGAGGTCGTCGCGGACGACAGACACTGATGTGGACTACCCGTCGTACCTGCCGGAACTGACTCCTACCCAGAAGGGCCAGCTCAACGCAGAGCTGGCCAAGGTTCCACCGAACCTTCGCGGCACCATGACGGTCTACATCGTGCACAAGCTGTGGCCGGAGTATTTCTCGCCAGGCGTCCTACTGGCGCCGAACCCCATGGCGTAACGAAATGGGCATCCAGGTGAACTCCGACAACTTCGTCCGGGCCGAGACAGATCGGATGTTCGGCGACATCCAACGAGACGCGGGCGGGGTGAACCGGCTCAAGCACAACCGCGTACCGGCACCCGTCGACCAGCAGACCGTGATCCGCATGAATCGCGACACTCTCTACAGCTTCGCCATCGTCAATCTTCGCTCCGGCGCAACCCTGACCCTTCCGGACGCCGCAGGCCGATATCTGTCGGCGATGGTGGTGAACAACGATCATCTGATTCCCACGATCTACCACGACGCCGGCAACTACGCCCTGACCGAATCTGCCGTCGGCAGCCGGTTCGCCATGATCGGGGTACGGATTCTCGTCGATCCGAACGATGCTGCCGACGTCGCCGAAGTGTGTGCGCTACAAGACCGGATCGCCATCACCGCCGGCGCGTCGGCAGAGTTCGACAGACCGGACTACGACGTCGCAAGCCTCACCAAGACACGCGACGCTTTGCTTTCCCTCGCGTCGGGTTTGCGATCCTTTGATCACATGTTCGGCACGCGAGACCAGATCGACCCGGTTCGCCACCTCATCGGGACAGCCGCCGGGTGGGGTGGGCTGCCGACCACCGAGGCCGCCTACGTCGGCGTTCAGCCCGACGTCGACGGCAACTCCACCCTGACGCTGAAAGACGTTCCCGTAGACGCCTTCTGGTCGATCTCCGTCTATAACGAGCAGGGCTACTTCGAGCCGAACGATGACGGCGTCTACACCATCAACAGTGTCACCGCGACGCCGAATCCGGACGGTTCACACACCGTCCGCTTCGTCACTGGTCAGCTGACAGAGCCCAACAGCATTCCGGTACCACCCAAGTGGAACTACCTGGTGCGGCTCTATCGTCCACGCGCGTCCTTCTTCGACGGATCGTGGCAGCTGCCCAAGGCCGTGCCGACCTCTTAGTGCAGTCCTATGCAGAGACCGACTGCCCCGCGCTATGCAGGTCGTTGCACGCCTCGATGACGCGCTCCGTCATGCCCGCTTCCGCCTTCTTGAGGTAGCTGCGCGGGTCGTAGGCCTTCTTGTTTCCGACTTCGCCGTCGATCTTCAGGACACCGTCGTAGTTGCTGAACATGTGCGCGGCCAGTGGGCGCGTGAATGCGTACTGCGTGTCGGTGTCGACGTTCATCTTCACCACGCCGTACTTCAGGGAGTCCTCGATCTCCGACTTCAGCGAACCCGAACCACCATGGAACACGAAGTCGAACGGCTGGGACCCGTCAGGCAGACCCAGCTTCTTGGAAGCCACCCGCTGACCTTCGGCCAGTACTTCGGGCCGCAGCACCACGTTGCCGGGTTTGTAGACGCCGTGCACGTTGCCGAACGTGGCGGCCAGCAGATACTTGCCGTTCTCGCCGGCGCCCAGTGCCTCGATGGTCAACTCGAAATCCTCCGATGACGTGTACAGCTTGTCGTTGATCTCAGCTTCCACACCGTCTTCTTCACCGCCGACCACGCCGATCTCGACCTCGAGAATGATCTTCGCAGCGGACGTGCGCTGGAGGAGCTCCCGGGCAATCTCGAGATTCTCCCTGATCGGCACAGCCGACCCGTCCCACATGTGCGACTGGAACAGCGGGTCGCGACCGGCCGCCACCCGCTCGGCAGAGATCGCCAGCAGTGGACGCACATAGGTGTCCAGTTTGTCCTTGGGGCAATGATCGGTGTGAAGCGCGACGGTGATCGGGTACTTCGCCGCGATGACATGAGCGAACTCTGCCAATGCGACCGCACCGGTCACCATGTCCTTGACGCCCAGACCCGAGCCGAACTCTGCCCCGCCAGTCGAAAATTGGATGATGCCGTCGCTGCCGGCGTCAGCAAAGCCCTTGATAGCGGCGTTGATGCTCTCCGAGCCGACGCAGTTGATGGCCGGGAAGGCGAAAGAGTTCTCCTTCGCCCGAGCCAACATCTCGGCGTAGACCTCGGGGGTGGCGATCGGCATGGCACTTCCTCTCCAGTGGTCCTTTGGTATCCCGGCAGTATCGCAGAACATCGCAGGTATGTTGGGGCGTCATGACAACCACCCTGATGGCCCTGCCAAACATCCTGGACCCGATGTACTGGCTCGGCGACGGTGGGTTGTTCGCCTCGGCGGTGTTACCCGGAATTCTGGTGATCGTCTTCATCGAGACGGGGTTGCTGTTTCCGCTGCTGCCCGGCGACTCGCTGCTGTTCACCGGAGGACTGCTCGCGGCGGCACCGAATCCACCCGTCAACATCTGGGTTCTGGTGGTCACCGTGTCAGTGGTCGCCGTCCTCGGCGATCAGTGCGCGTATTTCATCGGACGACGGATCGGGCCCGCCCTGTTCGACAAGGAAGATTCGCGATTCTTCAAGAAGCACTACGTGACCGAGTCGCATGCCTTCTTTGAGAAATACGGGCCGAAGACAATCATCCTGGCGCGCTTTGTTCCGATCGTGCGGACGTTCACACCGGTGCTGGCCGGCGTCTCCGCAATGCGTTATCGGCATTTCCTCGGCTTCGACATCGTCGGCGGCATCGCATGGGGCGGCGGCGTGACCCTGCTGGGCTACTTCCTCGGCAATGTGCCATTCGTGAAGAACCACATCGAACTGATGCTGCTAGCCATCGTGGTGCTGTCATTGATACCCGCAATCGTCGCCGTGGGCCGGAATGTCCTGGCTCGCCGCAGAATCAGTCAGGGTCCCGAGGCGGGCCAGTCCAGCCCTCGGGCGGACGTCTAAAGAGCCGCAGCGGGTTGAACGGATGCCCCGTCGCGAAGCCGACGATGGTCTGGAAGGCCGCTGCGACGCCCGTCGCCGCATACTTGAGCAGCGGGTTCGTCGGTTGATTGGCGGCTGGCCCGATGAATGACAGGTCCAACCGTTCGAACACTCGGCGCAGCAGCCTCTCCCAGGAATGCTGGACCGTGACGCCGTCGACGGCGCCGAGGTCACCGGTCAGGTGAGTGGTGGTGACTACGGTGATCCGGCAGTGGCCGTCGACCTGATGCAGGCGCACCTCTGCCGTAAGCGAATTGCTGTCGTCGTCAGCTTGAATCGTCCGGACCTCGACGACGACGCTGTGTGCGGACTCGTCGTCGACGACGTGGATTCTGCCGGCGAGTTCGGCTGAGAACGATCCGACCGCCACATCCGCTCGGCACACCACGTGATCGCCTTCATGCGCCACCGGGTGAAGTCCGGGAACCAGCGACAGCAACGAGTCGGTGTCACTGATCGTCGACCAGACCTGATTCGGAGTGGCCCCGAGCAGAAATTCACTGCTGAACTTCATGAACGACCTTCCTCCAATGCCCGAATCAGACTGGCCGCATCCCACGGACCGTTGTGGCGGACACCGTTGACGAAGAACGTCGGTGTGCCGCCCAGGTCCATCAACTCCGCATCCTGCGCGTCGTCCTCGACCCTCAGCAGAACGTGCGAGGAGTGCAGGTCCTCGTCGAACTTCGCGATGTCGCAACCGACTTCGTCGGCGTAGCGATAGATATGCTCCCACTCCAGGTAGTCCTGGAATTCAAACATCCTCGTCGCCATGTCGAAGAACTTGCCCTGCACTGCCGCCGCCTCACCGGCGTGGGCCGCGTCCATCGCACGCGGGTGCACCCGTTCCATGGGGAAATGCCGCCACACATAACACAATTCATCGCCGAAGTGGGCCAGCACGTCATCGATCGACCCGGTGGCACGACTGCAGAACGGGCACTCGAAATCGCCGTATTCGACGAGGGTGAGCGGTGCGTCGGCGCGACCACGGATGTGGTCGCGGTCGGGATCGATAGGCCGAACCAATTCAAGACCCACCGGCACGGGCGGTGTCAGCCGATCGGTGATCCGGAACGTCGCCCATCCCACCGCGAACGCGATGACCGATGCCACGAGGACACCGACCCGGGCCAGATCCGCGGACCGCTCGTCTTCGATTGCCACGTCGACGATGAAAAGCGCAATGGTGAAACCGATTCCCGAGACTGCGGCTCCACCCGCCACCCGGCGCAACGTGAGTCCGGGAGCCAACCGGCCCATGCCGAGGCGCCGAACCAGCCACGTCGCGCCGGTGATACCGATCAGCTTCCCTGCCACGAGGCCGACGATCACGCCCCAGGTCAGCGGTGACCGGACAGCCTCGACCAGGGTGTCTGCGTCCAACCGCACTCCGGCGTTGGCCAGCGCGAAAATCGGCAGGATGCCGAAGGAGATATAGGGGCCGAAGCTCGTCAACAATCGTTCGTTGATCGAGATGGATTCCCGCAGACTGCGGGTTGCGGCACGGGCATATTCGGAATTCGGCGACTGACGGAACGCGCGGATGACGTCGACTGCGGCCTCGACTCGTTGGCGCTCGGGGGTGAAAACCGGTACCACCAGAGCCACCGCGACACCGGCGAGTGTGGCGTGCACCCCTCCCGCGTGTAGGGCCAGCCAAAGCCCTAGAGCCAGAAGTGAATACGCGGGTCCGCGAACCGGCGACGGCAGATACCTGACCAACACCAGCGCGATCAACAGGCCGGCCGCGATCGCCAGCGGAACCGGATTGATGCGTTCGGAATAGAACAACGCAATCGCCAGCAGCGCGCCGATGTCGTCGACAACGGCGAGTGTCAGCAGGAAGGTCCGCAGCCGTGCCGGGTATTTCGGTGCGATGATCGCCAGCGCGCCGATGAGAAACGCCGTATCCGTGGAAATCACCACGCCCCAGGCACGGGCGTCATCGCCAGATGGATTGAACAACAAGAAGATCAGAGCAGGAAGAATCAGACCGGCGAACGCCGCCAGCACGGGCACCGCGGCCCGCGAACGCTCAGTCAGCTCACCGATGGTGAACTGCGCCTTGACTTCCAGTCCGACAACGAAGAAGAAGAACGTCATCAGACCGTCGTTGACGAATTCGCGGAGGGTCAATTCGGCATGAAGATCGCCGAAGCTCAATCCGATCGGTGTCGACCAGAACTCGAAATAGCCGCTCCCCCAAGCCGAGTTCGCCCAGAGGATCGCCGCGACGGTGAATACCAGCAGAAGCGCGGCGGCGGAATTCTCACCCAGCCGCTTCACCCGGCGCCGCTCCACCCGGCGCCGCTCACTCAAACTCCAGTACGGCCACGGCGTGCGCTGCTTCCATCAACATCCAGCCGGACAACTGCACGCTCATGTCCCGCTCGGGCATCTCGGAAGAGTTCACGGCGCCCTCGACAAACTGCGCCTCCTCACCGCCGGCCGTCGGAATCTCGGCGGCGGTACCCCAGGACGGACCGAAGACCGGCAGCCCGTCGACAGTCTGGCGGTTCTCCCATGCTGCCTGCGCTGAGGCGACGACGATCTCGCGCGCAGATTTTCGAGCAGCCTGAGCCTCCGGTGAATCACCGGGCAGATCCGTTGCCGCCAAAGCCAGATAGCGCGCGGTGATACCGGAGAACAGTCCGCCGTCTCCACCCCCGGCGCCGTTCAGCACACCTCCCGGTGCCATGTGCGCCCTGATCGCGGTGACCAATCGTGCAACCCTGGCCGTATGCCGCTCGTCGGCGGTGCGCACCGCCAGTTCGGTCTCAAGTCCCACCACCACTCCCTGGCAGTAGGTGTACTGGGCACGCACCAGCGACCCGGCCTTGATTCCGTCGAACACCAGTTTGGTGTCCGAGTCGATCAACGTTTCGTCGATCCAATCCGCCATCTGCTGAGCCCGGCGCAGGCGGTCGCCGTAGCGCGCCAGAAAAATCCCGGCGGGACCGTTCGCGGGAGCGTTGAAGAACTGGTCCTGCTTGCGCCAGGGGATTCCGCCGCCGTCCTCGGGAACCCAGGAATTGACGAATTCGTCGCTGAGTTTCCTGAGAGCTTTCGGACGCGCGACTCCGGCGAATGTCGCCGCGCGCTCCAGCGACAAGGCCAGCCAGGCCATGTCGTCGTAGTAATTGTTGGTCCAACGCCCGTTGTTGCGCAGTCGATGTCCGCGAATCTGACGCTTGATGGCTACCAGTCTCGCCGGCTGCGGATCACGCTCCTGGGCATCGACGAGGCAGTCCAGTAAGTGGGCCTGCCACCAGTAGTGCCAGGTGCCGAACAGCGAATCACGTCTGGTGGGAGGCCATCCGACCACTCCGAGCTGCGTACCGGGGAGGTGCCAGAGCTTTCTGACATGTCGTTTCTCAATGGCGGCCTCAGCACTGGCCGCGCGATTCGCCCACAGCTGGTCCATGACATGAATCCTGCCCTACCAAGGGCACCTACCAAGCGCGAGACGTATCCGCCCACTGTCTGATCCAGGAGTGCATCACGATGCCCGCGGCGACCGCGACGTTGATGCTGCGGGTCGAGCCGAATTGGGCGATCGACACAATGAGCGACGCGCCGGCGCTCGCCGCTGCTGAGATACCGGGCCCCTCCTGACCGAACACCAACACGCACCGACGCGGCAGCTCGGTGTGTTCGATGCGGACCGCGCCGGGCACGTTGTCGACCGCCACTACCGCCAAGTCGTTGTTCCGGGCGAAGGCCAGCAGGTCGTCGGTGGTGGCATGGTGTGCCAGCCGTTGGTAGCGGTCGGTCACCATCGCTCCACGGCGATTCCACCGCCGGCGGCCCACGATGTGCACAGTGTCGACGGCGAAGGCATTGGCGGTGCGGACGGCCGCTCCGATGTTGGCATCGTTGTCGAAGTTCTCGATCGCAATGTGCACTTCATGCCGCCGGGTGTCGATATCAGCAACGATGGCTTCGCGCGTCCAGTACCGGTATGCATCCACGACGTTGCGGCGGTCGCCGTCGCGAAGCAACTCCGCGTCGTACCGCTCATCACTGGGATATGGCCCCTGCCAGGGGCCGACGCCCGTCGCGCCGGGCGTGTCCCACTCGGTGGCTCCGGGTTCGGATGGCATCGGGATAGAGTCTCACGCCCCTGAATCGGAGGTCGTGGATGCGCTCCGAGCACCGTATCCTCATAACAGGAGCCACTCCACCTATGACAGAAACCTCTGAACTCGGCACACCAGATCGCCTCAACAAACTGGTAACCACCACCGCCACCCGCCTGCTGGGGGTGACGGCGGCGACTTCCGCTGTCGTCAGCGAGGACATTCTGAGCGACTTGGTGACCCAGCTCGGCCTCACGATCGGCTACCTGTGCCACCACGACAGCAAACTTGTGGCAATTTGGCCGCCGAATTCACACATTCCCGAGCGCACCGACGTGACATCGATCACGTCGGTGCCGTTGCTGACCGGTGACGTTGAGACGGGCGAACTCGGATTTGTCGGCTTCAAGGAATGGACCGCGGCCGAGATCGAAGCCATCAAGGGCATCGCTGCCCTGTTCGCGCTGGCGCAGGCGCGCCTCGACGTCGAGGAGTACCTCCGCTACCTGGCTGAGCACGACGACCTCACCGGCCTGCTGAACAGACGCGCGTGCCTGGCGCATCTCGATCAGCGCCTCGCGCCCGGCGAAGCCGGTCCGGTGTGCGTCCTGTTCCTCGATCTGGATCGACTCAAAGCAGTCAACGACTACCTCGGACACGGCGCGGGCGATCAGTTCATCCGCACCTTCGCCGACCGGATCCGCGAGGGGACCGACGACCACTGGGTCATCGCCCGCCTGGGCGGCGACGAGTTCGTTGTCGTGCCCCGGTGGCCCGTTCCGGCCGACGATGCCGAACTGCTGGCCGCCAAACTCCAGGCCCGACTCTGCGAGCGGGTTTCCATCGACGGTGAACCGCTGACCCGCACCGTGAGTATCGGTATCGCGTTGGGGAATCCGGGCGAGGACAAGACCCGTGAGCTCCTGCACCGCGCCGACCAGGCCCTGTTGGCGGCCAAAGCTGACGGCGGTAACAAGGTCGCCCGATTCTCCGAGCGGATGTCACTGGAGAGCCAATTCCGCAACGACATCGAGTTGCATTTACAAGACAGCATTGAAAACGGTTCTCTGCGTTTGCATTACCAGCCTGAGATCGATCTGCGCACCGGAAAGATCCTCGCCACCGAGGCACTGGTTCGCTGGCAGCACCGCGTTCATGGCCTGTTACTTCCCGACACGTTCATCGGAGTGGCCGAATCCGTCAATCTCGCAGGCGAATTGGGCCGCTGGGTGTTGCGCGCCGCCTGCGCCGAATTCAGCCACTGGCGCGACGAAGGCCTCGGCCACGACATCATTCTGCGGGTCAACGTCTCTCCGGCTCAGTTGGTGACCGACGACTTCGTGAACTCCGTCGCCGAAGTCCTGCGCGAGTTCAACCTCGACGGCAGTTCGGTGTGCCTGGAGATCACCGAAAGCGTTGTGGTGGAAGACATCGAAGCGACGCGGACCACGCTGACCGACCTCAAGACCGCGGGCATCCGGATCGCGATCGACGACTTCGGCACCGGATACAGCGTCCTGACGCACCTGAAGTCGTTGCCGGTCAACACATTGAAGATCGACAAGAGCTTCGTACGCGATCTCGGCTTCGACCCCGACGACCTCTCCATCGTGCGCGCCATCATCGGCCTCGCCGAGGCCTTCAACCTCGGCCTCGTGGCCGAGGGCGTCGAGACCGTGCTTGCCGCCCGGACCCTGCTGGAGCACGGTTGCTATCGCGCACAGGGATTCCTGCTCTCACGACCACTGCCGGGGGATGCAATGGCCGAACTGCTCACCAAAGGCTTTGTGCCGGTGGACTTTTAGGATCAGCAGCCCACCGCAACCTCTGCCGCCGTTTCGCCGACGGGCTCCCCTCCCCGCTACGCGACCGCGATCACCACAAGTGCTCCAGAATTGACGGTGACGTACAACGTGGTGTTGTCCGGACTGATCGCGAGACCTTCCGGCGCACCACTCCCATAGCTGATGGTTTTCACCACCGTATTGGTGGCCACGTCGATCACCGAAATCGAGTTGGGTGTGAGGTTGCTGACGTACAAGGTCTTTCCGTCCGAACTCATCGCCGCTCCGCGAGGAACGCCACCGACGGTGATGGTTCCAGTGACGGTATTGCTGGTCGTGCTGATGATGGAAACCGTATTTGACATGGAGTTCGCAACATAGGCGACGTTGCCGTCCGGAGTGATCACCACGGGCCACGGGCCAGTACCGCCCGCCAGAGTGATGGTGCTTGTGACGAGGTTGGTCAGCGTATCGATCACCGACACAGAGTTGTCGAACTCATTGGTGACGTACGCGTACAAGCCATCGGGGGTGAATGCAATCCCCCTGGGACGTAAGCCCACTGCGATGCTGGTGCCGCTGACCACGTTGGTGGACGTGTCGATAATCGACACTCTGCCGGTGCTGTAGCTGCCAACGTAGACGTAGGTCCCGTCCGGGCTGATCGCCGCGACCATGACTTCCCCACCGACGGTGAGGGTGCTGGTGATGGTGTTGGTCGCCGTATTGATCACCGAGACGGTGCCGTCGGCATTCCCAACATAGAGGGTGCCACCATCTTGGGTCACCGCTGACGTCACGGGATTGCGACCTACAGTGATGGTCGACGAAACGGTATTCGTGACCGTGTTGATCACCGACACAAGCCCGGGATTGTTGTAGTCGGACACGTAAGCGACGGCTCCGTTGGGACTGAGGGTCACCGCAACCGGGGACACTCCGGCGATACTCACGGTGGTAGTCAGCGAGAACGCACCACCATTACTGCCGTTGTCGCCTTCTGAACCACCACCCGAGCCGCCACCTCCACCGCTACCTGAGATGCCCCCACTCGCGTCGGCAGTAGCGCCCGCCCGGGCGTTCCCGCCATTGCCGCCGTTCCCACCATTAGAGCCGTTCGCATTTCCCTGGCCACCGACTCCACCGATGCCACCCACTGCCTTGCCTGTTGAGAAGTTGGTGCCCACCCCACCATTGCCAGCCGCACCGCCGTCACCACCGTTTCCATTGCCGTCGCCACCATTGCCGCCGGTCCCGCCCGTGGCTGTTGCACCGCTGTAGGACGTCGCGCTACCGCCATTGCCGCCCGCTCCACCACCGGTGCCGGTACCGCCGGATCCCGGCCCGGTGCCTGTACCACCGGCGCCACCGGCACCACCGGTAGCGGTGGAGTCGATCGAGGTTGCCGCACCGCCGGTACCGCCACGGCCGCCGACCCCGCCGTTACTGCCCCCCATGCCGCCATTACCGCCATTACCGCCGACGGCCGGACCACTCGTCGGCGAGGATGCGCCGCCGGCACCACCGTTACCGCCGGCGCCGGTGTCGTACCCGTCACCGCCGTAGCCGCCGTAGCCGCCTGTCGCAGCTCCCGAACCGGTCGCGCCAGTGCTGCTCCCGGTGCCCCCCGAGCCGCCGACCCCCGCCGCACCGCCCTGACCGCCGTCGGACCCTGCCGGAGTGGTCACCGTACCGGTGGCCCCGTTGCCGCCGTCACCCGCGGAACCACCAGCGCCACCAACACCTCCCACGCCAGTGGAGCCGGTGCTCGCACCCGTGCCGCCAGCCCCGCCCGCACCGCCGGTGCCCCCGGCGCCGCCATCGCCACCGTCCCCGCCATCGACTATCGGATCCGCGGAGTGCGCGCCATCACCGCCGCTGCCACCGGTTCCGCCTTTGCCACCGGTCCCGCCGGCACCGCCGCCACCGCGGCTCGCACCGGTACCGCCGTCACCGCCGGTACCACCCGTCCCGCCGACTGCGCCCCTACCGCCGGCGCCACCCGTGACGCCGGCAGTAGACCCAGCGGCCCCCGTTCCACCTGTGCCACCCATGCCGCCGGAACCGCCGATGCCACCCGCGCCCGAAGAGCCCGACGCGCCGCTGCTGGACCCGGAACCGCCGGTTCCCGCCACACCGCCGGCACCACCGGTACCGCCGACGCCACCGAAGCCACCAGCGTCCGCACCGGTACTACTGTCCGCACCCACCCCGCCGGTACCGCCGGTACCGCCGACGCCACCGACGCCGCCAGTGCCACCAGCGCCCTGGGCTGCCAGGTTCCGCCCGAGGCCCCCGTCACCGCCGGTGCCGCCCGCGCCGCCGGACGCACCGATTGAGCCGGTCCCACCGCCACTCGATCCGGACGCACCGAACCCACCGGTTCCGCCGGTGCCGCCTGCGCCACCCGCGCCGCCGATCCCGGTCTGGCCCGCGCTACCTGCAGTGGATCCGGTGCCTCCGGAGCCACCCGTACCTGCGGCACCACCGACACCGCCCTTACCGCCCGCACCACCGGGGTCGCTCGTCCCGCGGCTGTCCGTGCCGATACCACCGGTGCCGCCGACACCGCCCCGACCGCCAGTACCACCGGCACCGCCCGCCCCCTGAGTCAAACCCGCTCCGCCGTCGCCGCCGGCTCCACCGGTGCCGCCGGCACCGGCCGTTCCACCGGTTCCGCCATCTGTCGCGCCGGTCGATCCTGCCCCGCCGGTTCCGCCCGAACCCCCGGTGCCGCCGGTGCCGCCGGCACCGGTACTGCCAGTGGCACCGGCCGTCGACCCGGTACCACCCGAACCACCGAGACCGCCGGCGCCACCGGTACCACCTTTGGCGCCGGCCCCACCGCTGGCATCGATCAGAAGGCTGGCATCGCTGCCCGTCGCGCCAAGCCCACCCCAGCCACCCGCGCCGCCGGCGCCGCCTGTGCCGCCCGCGCCCAAAGTCCAACCGGTACCGCCGTCTCCGCCAGTACCGCCGACACCGCCGCTTGCACCCGTGCCGCCGGGCGCATTCAGACCCGTTCCGGAACCCGTCGTTCCAAATCCGCCGAGGCCGCCCTGTCCCCCGACACCGCCGCGGCCACCGGCTCCCGAAATGCCCGGTGTCCCTGAAGTCGAGCCCGTGCCGCCGGCACCACCACCGCCACCAGCGCCACCGGTGCCACCCTTGGCGCCGGTGCCACCGGCCGCGGTGGACCCGCCGCTGCTGGTACCGAGTCCGCCGGTGCCGCCGGTCCCACCGGTGCCACCCTGGCCACCGGTACCACCGGCACCCAATGTCGCTCCGGTGCCACCGTCGCCGCCCGTGCCACCCGTGCCACCCGCAGACCCCAGCGCGCCGGTCACTCCTGTACCCATACCTGGGGTAAAGCCGCCATAGCCACCCGCACCGCCTGACCCGCCGGCGCCACCGGCACCGGACGAACCCGAGCCGCCCGTGCTCGAACCGGTACCGCCCGCCCCTGCCGCGCCGCCGGCACCACCGGTACCGCCCTTCCCACCGTAACCACCGGGCGCATTGGCCCCGATCGTCGCCGGATCAAAGCCGGCGGCACCGGTCCCACCAACACCGCCAGTGCCACCCACACCGCCTTGACCACCCGCGCCTTGGGTTACGCCATTGCCTCCGCGGCCGCCGGTGCCGCCGGCACCACCGGAAGCACCCTGACCACCTGTAGCGCCATATGTCGCACCGACCTCACCGAACCCACCCGCACCACCATTGCCGCCGGCCCCGCCCGCACCACCGGCGCCGGACGACCCCGACGCACCCGTGCTCGACCCCGAACCACCCGCACCCGCAACACCACCATCACCACCGGTACCACCAACACCGCCCGCACCACCGGCAGCCGTTCCACCACTGGCACCG
>Ga0075163_10000538_pt1 | contig 48549 bp, 60 predicted proteins | sample JI1023141ADNA_FD_71478 | JGI IMG/M metagenome (GOLD analysis project Ga0075163, IMG submission 71478) | Wastewater effluent complex algal communities from Wisconsin, to seasonally profile nutrient transformation and Carbon sequestration -... | ecosystem: Engineered > WWTP > Effluent > Algae...
CGCGCGAGGTCGATGCCGAACTGCTTGCCGAAGTAGACGCTCGACGCCACGAAGAAGCCGACGCGCGTGGCGCAGAAGTCCAGGTCGTCGGGGTTGATGACGCAGTTCGGGTCGGCGCTCGGGAACTCGCCCAGCACGCGCACGCGGAAGAAGTCCGAGTCGCGGCCGAACTCTTCCTCGTGCTCCTTGATCTTCCGCTTCGAGACGATCGGCGACTCCTCCGCGTTGAGCGTGAGGCACGCCCAGCGCGAGCGGTCCTTGTTGAAGCAGTCGAAGAACGAGCAGTCGCGCGTGTTCGGGTTGCCGATCATCAAGATCGCACCTTCGGTCGCGTCCGGGTCGTACTCCGAGGCCGTGTTCGAGATCGTGCCCTTCAGCGCCTCGATGATCTCGCGCTCCATGCCCGAGGCTTCCTCGACGATCGCGTTGAGGTGCGACTCGTGGATGCCCTGGAACGCCTCGGCGTTCGTCGCGGTGATCGGCAGGCAGCGCCAGTTCGGGTGCTTCGGGCCGCCGAACAGCACGCGCGACTTCGACACGCGGATGAACTTCTTGAGCAGCGGGTGCGCCTTCTTCATCCGGCGACGCGCCTCGGACAGCCACACGTCCTTGCACTGCTTCATCGACGGCGCAGTGATGATCGTCTGCGAGTCGATATGCTTCAGCGTCCACCAGAGGCCGATGATGACGGAGCACGTCGTCTTGCCGGGACCCTGGCCGGATTTCACGGCCATGCGCAGGTTGCCGTCCTGCGCGAGCTGCAACACCTGACGCTGCTGCGGCGTCGGCCGGAAGTTCATGTACCGGCAGAGGGCGAAGATGTCGGTGCGGCACTGGACGTAGATTTCCCGCCAGAGCTTAGTCGTCGGTGTCTGACGAGCCATCTGCCTCTCGATACGGCGGCGGTTCGGTGGGAGGGAAGTTGCGGCGCTTCGTGTCGAGGAAGATGCTCAGCGACACGGGGCGATCGAGACCGTCACGGTGCACGCAGTTCTGCGTGTCGCGGATCAGCCATTCGGGAACGCGGTCGAAGTCGTAGTAGACCACGTTCGTCATCCAGTTGCGCGCGTGCTCCAGGTCGCTCTCGTTCGGGTTGAAGACCACCACGCGCCAGTAGTCGTCGCCGTCCACCGTCAGCCGCGGGGCCTTCAGGTCGAACTGGAGCAGCCGGCGCACGAGCGGGTCGCAGTTGCTCGCGAAGACCGCGAAGCCGTTGATCCACGGCAGCGCCTTGCGCATGTTCTTGCCGTAGACCGCGGTGAGCTGGTTCGGGAAGCACAGCGTCTTCCAGGCGACGATGATGTACGAGAGGAACAGCACGCGCATGAGCCCGTTGGGCTGCCACGCGCTCAAGCCCAGACCGCTACGGCGGCCCGCTGCGAACTCGGCCAAGACGCGACGCTCCAAGTCGCTCATCTGGTCCGGCTTCAGCGGCAAGAAGTCACGCGCGAGCCCGAGGGGGTCATCGCGATAGCGCGAAAGCGGGGGTGCCTTCATCAGCCGCATCAGTGCTTGAAGATGATGTAGAAGAGTTCGCCGACGCAGGCGACCGCGAACACTCGCGTCCACCACTTGCTCGCCTTGGCGGATTGTTCGAGGCGATCGAGACGCACGAGCAAGCCGACCTTCTCCTGCGAGGCATCGCCGAAGAGAGCGACCTTCATCTCTCGCACGTCTTCCGCCATCGCCGTGATCGTCGTCAGCAGCGCGCCGGCCACCTTGTCGGTGCCGAACTGGAGGGCGAAGGAGAGCTTGAGGTCGCGGACTTCCTCTTCGAGGTGGGCGATGCGCTTGTCGCGCGGATCGGTCGGTTGCTCGTGCGTCATGGGATCACGGGTTGGATTGGATCAGCTTGCGAAGAAGGGCGGTCGTGCGCGAGCGCTGCACCTGCTGAGGAGCGGTCAGGCTCGTGTCGGCCAACACGTAGGCGTCGGTGCGATCCAGCACCGGCGGCAACGCCGAGTTGAACTCGGCCTTCGGGATGGGATCGAGCGAGAGCAGCGAGCGGACCGCGGCGCTCTCGCCGAGGTACGCCGCGCGCTGCGCGTCGTCGAGGTTGGCGTCGGCCGAGACGTACCCGTCGTGCCGATCGACCACGATGGTCACGGCTTCGGCGACGTTGCTCGGCTTGTAGCCGGTGCTCGTGCCGAGCGCGCCGCACGAGGCGGCGACGGTCAGCGCGAGCGCACACAGGATCTTCTTCATGCGTTGGCTCCTTGATGTTGCTCGACGTGAGTGAGAGGCCCGCCGGACAGGTGGTAGGCCCGCACCCGCGCGAAGTCGGTCAGTCGAGCGTACTCGACCGAGACGCCGAACGCGCGCAGGAGCTTCTGGGTTTCGCGCGTGAGCCTGCCGTCGAGCTTCGCTCGGCCCTCGCGCAGTTCTTCGAGTGGCGTCGAGACGACGACCTTGCGGATCGCCGCCGTCGCCACGTCGTCGATCGACTCGTAGGCGTTCTCGTTCTCCGCGAGGAACGTCTCCGCGTCGTCGATCTCGTACACGACCAGTCCGCCGACGACGACGGTGTGACCATCGTTGGTCTCCAGCACCTGCGATTGCAGGTTGAGCACCTGACGCACGACGGCGCACACCTCGATCTCGGTGACGATCGGCCAGTAGACGTGGACGCCGGGCTCCAGCAAGACGATCTTCCGCCCGAAGACGTACTTGACCGCGCGGTGCGAGGTCTTCACGATCAGCAGGCGGGGGAAGAACGAGCCGAAGAACTCGGCGAGCTTCCCGATCCATGCGAAGGCGGCTTCCACGCGCTACTCCTTCGGGCCTTCGGCGTTCGGCTGCTGGAGCCGGAGCTGCGGCGCTTGCGCGCGGCGGTAGTCGGCCGCGCCCTCGATCGGGATGTACGCCGCGAGCGGGCCGACGACGAGCAGCGTCTGCTCGATCGAGAAGCCGCTCTTGACGCACCAGAACGAGAGCGCCGCCGAGAGCAGCGCCATCGTCGCCTTGCGCGACTGGAGGACAGCGATGTTCTTCACGGTCACGCTCCCGAGATGTCGCCGAGGTTCGCGCCGGCCGCGAGCAGGCCGCTCGTCGCCGCGTTGATCGCGACGCTGATGAGCGAGAGCACGATCGTCTCGCGCTCCGCGGCGATCTGCACGCGCTGCGTCTCGGCGAGCAGCTTGAGCTGCGCCTTCAGCTCGTTCACGGCGCTCTGGTCGCCCGAGCTGAGCGCGAGGACCATCTCCGACGCGATCTGCGCGCCGTACGCCTGGATGTCGGCCGCAGCGCCGTCCACGAGGCCCTTGATGCCTCCGACGATCTGCTGCCCGAGTTGGGTTTCGAGTTGCTGCCAGTTCACGGCCATGTCTGAAGTCTCCTAGAAGGGGTTGGTGAGCGGCGGATTCCGCAGTTTCAGTCTACCCCAGCCCCAGGGGTTGTGGTAGTCTTCCCTCAATGCTGCCGGGGCGATCTGTAGCGCATGGTTCAAACCTTGCCCTGTCGGAATGCGCTCCGGCGGGGGTAGGCGGAAAAGCCGCAAGGCCGATTCGCTCCTGGGTCCCGGCAGCAGGTTTCCTCCTCCTGGCCGCCTGCGCCGCTCCGCGGGTCGAGATCGAGGAGCCCTGGACGCCGCCCGCCTGGGTGATGCCGACCGCCATGAACACCGCCTCGCTGCTCGCCACGCGCTGCCCGCTCCCGTTCCCGGTCCGCATCGAGATCGAGCCGATCTCCGGGTACTGGGGGCAGTCGTGGTTCGACGATGAGGCGTGCGAGTATCGCATCGTGGTCAACCCAAAGTGCTCCGAGCCGGACCTGTTCCGCGAGACGCTGATCCACGAGTGGGCGCACTGCATGACGACGTGCGAGTGCGAGGACGATCACTGCGAGCACTGGGGCGTGCACTACGCCGCGTGCTACCGCGCCACGGTCGAGTGAAGATCGGGACGCCCACGCGCCACGCGGCTGCCCATAACCTGCGCAGCAACGCGAGCGCCCCGACCAGTTCCGTCACGAGAACGACGATGCTTTTGTGACGCGGGCGTCGCTCCGCGATGCGGTAGAGCATCCTGAAGCGCCACCAGTTCATGCGTGCGTCTCGCAGCCGAGGCAAGTGCACCGCAGCCAGCCCTTGCCCTTGATCTCGCCGGGCTGGCCGCACGTCTCGCAGGTCTCCGCGCTCTTGTGCTCGGCCTCGTGGATCAGCGCGTACATCTCGTCGGTGCCGTGCGAGATGTAGAAGCGCAGCGAGCCGAACTTCTCCTTGACCTGCTGCACGATCGGCCGCCCTTCCATCACGTCATGGCCTTCGGGAGCGAGGGCCAGCGGTTCGAGCTTGCGCACGAGATCGAGCAGCAGCTCGAACCAGCCGTCGCCGCACTCGAAGTAGAACAGCGAGAAGGGACTCCGCTCGTCTCCGCGGCGGAAGATCGTCGGCCCGGCTTCCATGAGGGCCTTCGTGTTCGCTTCGTTCACTCGTCGCTCTCCTCGGCGTCGTCGCCTTCTTCGAGCTGCGGCACGTCCATCTCCTTCGAGACCTCGCCCGCAACGTCCACCATGTCGTCCACGTCTTCCTCGGCACCCTGCGTCTTCGTGATGCCCTGCACGACGGCGAGCGTCTTGTAGACCATCAGCTCCGCGCGGAGGTCGAGGTTCTGCCGGCAGCGCGCGGCGAGGTCTTCGAGCCTCGCGACCATCGCGGCCTTGTCGTTGTCGGTGTCCGCGCCGTTGCGGATGCCGCGCATGACGCGGCGCGCGAGCAGCAGCAGCGAGCCGATCTCGTCCTCGGTGAACCCATGCGCCTTCTGCAACTCGCGCCGCGCGCCGAGCGTGCCGTGCGCGATCACCGCTTGCGTGGCCTCGTCGATCATCACCGACTCGTAGGCCATGATCTCGCGCGGCGTCGGCCACGACACGCGCACCATCGGCAGCTCCAGCAGCGGCGCGAGCCCGAGGCGACCTTCCTTCCGATGGCCGAGCCCGAGCCGGCGCGAGAGCAGGCCGATGCGATCGACGAAGAGGCACAGCTCCACGTCGCTCGCGGGGTCGTAGTAGCTCGGGTCCTTCGAGCCGTCCGTCCACTCCGCGGGCGGCGGGGGCGGCATCAGCGCGCACGGCTGCGTCACGAGCGAGCGCTCCAGCGAGTTGTTCGCTCCGGGGGTGACGCCCACAGTGGGAATCTCCCACTCGCGCTGATCCATCTCGCTCAGGAAGCTGTCGATCGGCAGCTTGCCCTTGGCCGTCGCGAGCCCCCGCGTCAAGCGCCAGCACACGCGCACGATGAACGGGTAGAGCGCGTCGAGGTCGTAGCCCGAGCGGTCCCACACCTCGTCCCAGAACTCCCGCAGCGCGTCGCCTTCGAGGCCGGCGCTCGACTTCAGCGCCAGCACCTCGCGGTACGTCGTGATCGGCGGCGCAGCCTCCGGGTCCCGCGTGAACGTGAAGAGCCCCGTGCGCGGACGCTCGGGATGGAACGGGCGGAGAGGTCCCCCGCCCCCGGTCTCGGGGGTCGAAGTCATGGGCAGGCCGAAGTGTACCCGCATTCGCTGCCCTTGTCGAGTCCAAAATCCCGCGTTCCAGCCGTTCCGGCGACTGCCATTCTGGCAGGCCCTGCCAATCTGGCAGTCCATGCGCCCGCATGGATCTGGAGCCCGAGCCCGAGCTGGCGCGAGCGCCGAGGGGCGAGTCCATCCGATCGAGTGGGTGAGCCCGCGGCGGGGCCTGGACAGGTGCCCGACCTTGCGGAGGGGGCTGATTGTTTCGGAGGAAATCCACCCCGGAGGGATTTCGCGGGGCGCGTTTTCCAAGAGGGGGCAGGCTATTGCTCGGGAAAGCTCCACGTAGCGGCCCCCGCCGATGCGCCCCCGCCACGGGCGCACGTAGCGCGCGCTCGCGCTGCGCCCCTATGCGGGGCTTGTCCCATTGTATCCGAAACAAGCCCCCGCGCAAGCGAGCCCCGCCTACTTTCGCAGGGGCGGGGGCGGGGGCCGAGCCTAAGTCTAGGCGGGGGCGCAGGTTATGGTAGTGGGGGGGGGGCTTGATTCCGAAAGAATGGGGCGAGTGTTACGAAGTCGAAACGAGGACTGCCATCTTGGCAGCCCCTGCCATATTGGCAGGTTACACGGAGCCCGAGCCGTGCCGAGAGTGTGCCGAGCCCGTTCCTACCTAAGTCGAGCCCCCGCCACAAGTTAGGAACCTGGAACGGCTGGAACGCCCTTTTCCCACTACTACCATATGCGAGGAAGGGTAAGGGTAGGGTAGTAGTATCCTAGCCGTGTAGTAGAATAGCGCTGGAGCCGTTCCAGCCGTTCCAGCCGTCATAAGTCGAGCCCGTGCAAGGGCTTGCGCGTGGAACGCCCCTGGAACACTGCGCCCCGCCCCCCGTTCCAGCGCTTGCGCCGGATTGTTTCCGAAAAAAGCCCTTGCTTCCGTTCGCTTCCAGGGTATACTAGGCTCGAAGGTACGGAACGAAGCCCGACCACAAGCCCGAACGGAGACCACTACCATGCAAGCCCTTTCCATCCTGCGCACGCTCGGCCAAGCTCTCGAAAGCCTCGCTCGCGACCACGCGCGCACGCTCGGAATCCTCGCGCTACTCGCCCCCTTCGCCTACTGCGCGCTCCAGCTCTTCGCGCGCTTCGCCTAGTCGCTCTCGGAGCGATCGGAGACCACTACCATGCAACCGACCGACAAGCTCTCCCCCCGCGCGCTGGAGCTACTGGAGACGCTGGAGCGTGCTCTCGGAGCCGATCCCGCGGAGCGCTCCGAGCAATCGCTCGCGTGGAGACTGGACAACGCGCAAGCCTTCGGGCGCAAGCGCAGCGCGACGGATCGCGCCGTGCGGATTCCCTTGGAACGGCTCGAAGCCGTGCTCGCAGGGAAGCCCGAGCCGAAGCTCGACTCGGAGACGAAGCCGTCTCGCTCGCAGCTCTCCGCGCTGGCCAAGCTCGAAGACGCGCTCGGCTGGAACGCACGGCGCAAGCGCTACGGGGCTCCGCGCGACTTGGAAGCCTTCCGCGAGCGTGCGTCCACGGCTCGCAGCTCCGCGGGGCTCGGGCTTATGATCGCGCCCGACTTCCAAGCGCGAGCGATCCGCGAAGCGCTGGAATCGCTCAAGCTCGCGAAGCCCCCGCGTCGATAGGCTCTCCCGAGAGCCGACCACTACAACGGACCGACCACTACCCGAACGGAGACCACTACCATGCAACCGACCACTACGCCGAGCCCCGCCTACCTGCGCGAGCGCGCTTCCATCCTCCGCCGAGACGTGGAGACGCTGCGCGAGCTGGAGACCAACGCCGCGAACGAAGAGCGCGAAGCGTTCCGACTCGGGCTCCCTGGACAAGCGCACGCCGCGAACCTGCGCGAGCGAGCCTACCGCGCGCAGCTCGAAGCGTCCGAGCGCGAAGCCCGAGAGCTGGACGCGCAAGCCGATACGCTGGAGCGCGAGCAAGCCGAGCGCGAGAGCGAAGCGAAGACGCGAGCCGAGCGCGTGCGCATTGTGCGCCGAGTCGAAGTCGAGAGCTTCGGCGTGGACGGAGCGCAATACTTCCGCGGCGCGGGAGTCGAAGACTTCGAGGAAGTCGCGCTCGGAGTCGGAAACTCGGAACGCGAAGCCGTGGAAGACGCGCTCGAAACGCTCGCGCAGTCGGGAGCGTGGACGTGGAAGAGCGAAGACGGATACCCGAGCGAGCCGAGCCTCGAAGACTACTCGGAGACGGACGAAGTAAGCCCCGCCGAAGCCGAAGGGAGACGCGACGCGCTCGGCTCGGAGCCCGAGCCCCGCTACCGCGTCGCGCTTTTCCCGTTCAACGGTTGCGGGCCGATTGTGCTCCGCGAAGGGCTCGACTCGCGCGAGCAAGGGCTCGAAGCCGTCGCGTCGATCCTGGAGAGCAAGCGCGCGCAGGGCTTCGAGACTTCCGAAGTCGAGCCCTTCAAGCGTTGGGAATGCCAGCGCGAAGACTCGGGCGTCTCCGACTCGGAAGGTATCCTCGCGCTCGAAGTCGAGAACGCTCGCGAGCTGGAGCAATACGCCGAGCGCGCGGAGCGACTGGACGAAGAGCCGAGCGAGCTTCACTACTACGCTTGCGTCCGAGTCTCGGACGTTCCCGAGAGCGACGGAGAGCAATACGGGCTCCCGATTGTGGAGCTTGACGGCTCCGAGTACCTTTTCGCAGCGACGGACGAAGACGCGGAGAGCGCAGCTCTCGAAGCGGCGCGCGGGAGCTTGTGGGCGTTCTCGCTCGACTTCCTGCGCCACTACCTACCCGATTCCGTCTCCGAAGACTCCAGCGCGTTCCGTGCGCTCCAGGAAGCGCAAGGGAAGACGTGCGAGAGCTTCGGCCCGATCCTCGAAGGCTTGCTCGGCTCTCGCTGCGAGGAAGCGCTCCGCGATGCAATCGCGACGGACGGACGCGGACACTTCCTCGCGTCCTATGACGGGAACGAAGACGAAGACTCGGACGGCGCATTCCGCTACCGTATCGGTTGAGACCACAACGCACAACGGAGACCACTACCATGCAACGCAACGCCGAAGCCCTGAAACTCCCGAGCCCCGAAGACTTGCGCAAGCTCGCGAGCACGCGACGCGACGAAGCGCGAGAGCTGAAGTCGGGAGCCGATCCGCGCCGCTTGTCAATGTCCGAGCGCGACGCGCGAGCGCTCGAAGACGAAGCCGAAGCGCTGGAGCGCGAAGCCGAGCACGCGGAGACGCACGCCGAAACTCCCGCGCTCTTCGAGCTAGTCTTCGGCACGGGCCGAGCGACTGCGCGCGGAAACGTCTACGAAGTCGAGCGCGAAGACGGCGCGGGATTCTCGGAGCTTGGCTACGGTTCGCTCCAGCGTTGCGACTTGGATACGGAAGCCGTCGCGCAGGGAATGCGAGACGGTAGGCTCTTCGTCTTCGTTCCCGACCATGCGACGGGCTCCGACTACGGGGGAGACGGCGCAGTCTCGAAGAGCAACGCGAAAGCGCTCGAAGAGCTGGCCAAGTCGGAAGAGCTGGAGTCGGTCGGATTCTGGACGCTCTCGGGCGGACACAATACCTACGGAGTCGCGTTCTCGCTCGGCGTGCGCTGCGCGGAGCTACTGCGCGTGCTCGAAGGGCTCTCGGATTATCCGTTGATCGACGAAGAGCTACACTCCGAGACGGAAGCCGAAGAGCAAGCCGAGAGCTGGACGGGATACGCTGCGAGCGACTTTCGGCGCACGCTGGAGAGCGAGCACGCGCTCGACTTGTCCGAAGTCGAAGACTCCGCGCTCTTCGAGCTTTTCGAGACGGCGCGCGAGCGTGCTAACGTCTACTGGACGCACGAAAGCGACGGCGCGAGCATCGACGTGGAGCGCGTCGCGTCCGAAGTCGAGCGCTCGGACGCTCTCGGGCTCGCGGGAGCGAAGCGCGACTCGGAAGACGTGGAAGCCGAAGCCGAAGCGCTCGCGCAGCTCCGCGCAACCGTGGAGCCGTTCGCAGCTCTCCAGCTCGAAGCCCTGAAGCCCGAAGCCGAGCGCAACGGCGCGAAGCTCTCCGACTGCGCCGAAGCGGCGCGCGTCGCTCTCGGGAGCCCGAGCGAAAGCGTGCTCGGCTTCGCCGAAGGCTTCCTCGCGCAAGTCGCGCGCTGGCCAGTGTCCGAGCAAGCCCCGCCCGAAGACGCGACGCCCGAAGCCGTGCGCGAAGCGCTGCGCTTGCTCCGCGAGCACGTCGGAGCCGTTGTCCGCGGCGCGCGCGAAGAGCTGGAGCGACTGCGCCCCGCGCGCTACGCTCGCGAGCTGGAGCGCGAGAGCTTCGGCGGACGCAAGGGCTTCGGCCCGTTGCCAGTCGAGACGCGCAAGCGCGACTAGCTCGCGCGACTCGCTCCCGAGACTCGCTCTTTCCTACAATCCGAACGGCCGAGCCGAGCCCTTGCTCGCGCTTCGTAGTGGTCGCGCGACTCGCGCGAAGCTCGGCCAGCTCCAGCCCCCGCCGCTTGCGCGCGTCGCTGCGCTTCGTAGTGGTCGCGCTCCCGCGAGCGCACGGCGGACGGCTGGAGCCCTTACAACGGTCGCGCAACGCTCCAGCGTGGAGCGCGCGACTGCGCCCGAAGACTCGAAACGGAGACTCGCCTACCATGCAACCGACAACGCACAACGCCCCGCTCGCAGCGCTCCGCGCCGCGTGCTCGAAGGGCGAACCGATCCGAGAGATACCTACCGCCGCTGTGCTCGAAGCGCGGGGCGAAGAGCCCGAGACGCCCGTAGTCTTCCGTCGCTGGAGAGCCGAGCGCGGAGACCAAGGGATTCCGGGCGCAGTCTTCGCGCTCTTCCCGTTGCTCGCGGAGACGCGGCCGGGAACGTGCGTTTCCTACGAAAGAGTCGGCCAGCATAGCGCGGCCGACTACTCGGCGTGCGTCGCGCGCTCGCGCCCCGTCTCGCTCGAAGACGCCGAGTGCGTCGCGCTGCGCCGCGAGCTGGAGAGCATCGGCTACCGCTTGCGCCCGATCAAGCGCGCGCCCCACTGGAGCAAAGTCTCGGCCGCACGTCGCGACGCCGGACTGTAACACTGGACTCGACAACTGGACTCGAAGACTCAACCTCAACCGACAACGGAGACCACTACCATGCAACGCACGTTCAACGCTTCAACCGTCCGCGTCTCGACTCACGGAACCGGACACGCCTACTCGGGACGCCCGCAACATCCGGCCGTGGACGTGAAGATCCGCCACGGCTTCGAGCGCGTCAAGCCCGAAGAGTGGGCGGATATCCGCTCGCAGCTCGGGACGGACGCGGAAGGCAACCCGTTGCCCGAAGGCACGGCCGAGCGCTTCAACGCGGAATGGATCGAAGAGCGCTTCGACTTGTCGAAGAGCGGCCGGCGCAGCGAAGAGTTCTACACCCTATGGTGGAACGAAGCGTGCTCGCTCCGCTTCGAGGAAGCGAAGGAAGACGCTGAAGCGCTCTTCGGAGACGTGGAAGTCTCGCTCGAAGGTCGCTCGGGCGGTTGGCTTGTGGTGACTGGACTCGCGGACGTGGAAGAGTGGAGCGGTCCGAAGACTTGCCCCGCTTGCACCGTGCTCGAAGACGGCTCCAGCGAGTGCTCCGATTGTGGAGAGCAACCGGCCGCGCCCGTGCTCCCGAGCTTGAAGGGCTCGCGCGTCGAAGGCGCGAAGTTCCGCGACGGAACGCCGCTCTCCGACAACGCCGGTATCTTCGAGCGTTGGGCTTTCTTCGAGGAAGCGTGCGACGGAATGGTCGCGGACGTTCCGTACACCTGCGCCGACTTGATCGCGCACAACGTCTTCGCTCGCGAGGAAGCGACTCGCCCCGTGGACTTTGCTCGCGTGCTCCCGAACGGCCAGTGGGATACCTTCACCGTGGCCGTTCCGTGCAAGCTCGACACGTTCGAGGAACTGCAAGCCTTCGCGCTGGCCAACGCGCCGGAATGCCAAGGCATTGAAGTGCGCACGCTCGGGCTCTTGAACGATCCGAAGGGCGACTAGCTCCGCGGACTCACTCACAACCGTCAACCTACTGCAACTGGAGACTCACTCATGGGACGCAACATCGACTCCTCGATCCATTCCTACGAAGCGGCGCACGCTGCGATGCAAGCGCGCGAGACGAAGCGCGGGCGCACCGACTCGATCAAGCTCGCCGGCAACACGTACCTCATCCGCGGCCCGTCGCAAGCGGACCTCGATTCCGTGCTCCCGCCCGGCACGACGGACGCCCCGCCGCTCTACTACGCCGTGCGCTTGCACAATACCAACATCGTGACGTTCCACGCGAACGGCGACGTGACGCTCGACACGGGCGGATGGAAGACGAAGACGACGCTTCACCGGATGCGCGGATTCTTCCCCGGCTCCGAGTGGCCGAAGCTGGACGAGACGAAGCGCCGCGCTTTCCTGCGCTGGAGCCTCGCGTGCCGCAAGGGCGAGTGGAGCGTCGAGTGCGAGCGCGTCGAGAACGTGCCGAGCACGGAGCCCGGCGGCTTCAGCACGTACAACCGAACGCCCGTCAAGAGCTTCCCGTTCTCGCGCACGTTGACGCTCCAGCGTGCTCCGCGGACGGCCGGCGGCTTCAAGCTGAAGCGCAGCGAGGCGTACGCCTAATGGACCGCCAAGCCGAACGTGCGAGCTTGCTCCGTAGTGCGGAGCACGCGGACAAGCAAGCGGCCGAGCTGCGCCAACGTGCGCGCAGCTTCGACCGGCCCGTGCGGCTCTACGAAGTCGCACCCGAGCAAGTCGGCACGCCGCACCCGTTGGGCGGTCGGTGGCTCGGGTGCGACGTGGGAAAGCGCGTCTACCTCAACTGCGACGTGCTGCAAGTCGAGAATGACGATCAACTGCGAGCGCGACTCGCGAAGGGGACTTGAACGATGGACTCACAACCTGGACTCATCGAGCGCGGACGCTGGCGCCGGCTCGCTCGACTCGCGCGCATCCTGCGCCGGCCGTGGCTCGATCGCCGGCAGAACCTCGCACTGCGCGAGCGCGTGGACAACGTGCCGGCCGACACGCCGGAGGAAGTGCGCGAGCGACGGCGCAATCTCGCGAGGGACCCGGACACAAGGCCCCGCGACTAGAACACGGGCCGCACGGGCGAGCGGCGGACTACCGGCCACGGTGGCACGGCGCGACGCTCCAACACTTCTGCCGACGTGCGGCCCGTACCTTTCACGAGAAGAGCAACCCAGCGGAGACTACCCTAACGGACTCACTCAATGGACTCGGAACCGAAAGCACCGCTCCCGTTCGACCTCACGCGCACCGCGCTTGTCCGCAAGCTCGATCGCCTCGCCTACCTGGAGGCCGAGCACCTGCGACTCCAGGCGGCAGTCGAAACGGACTCCCTCACCGGACTCCGCAACGAGGGAGGACTCGCGCGCGCCGTTGGCGGGCGCACGGGTTGGTACGTGCTCGCGGACCTCAACGGCTTCAAGCGCGTCAACGACAAGCACGGCCACGCGGCGGGCGACATCGTGCTCCGCGAGTTCGCCGGATGGCTGGAGGCCAACACGCGGCAGGACCCGACTCGCGGCGTGGACCTTGTGACCTCACGCTTGCACGGCGACGAGTTCGCAGTCTGGACGGAGCACCGCGCGGGCGCGCGGCGAATCAAGCACGCGATCCGCGAGTGGCGCTCGATCCACTACCCGGAGGCGAGCGCGAGCGCCGGCATGGGCCGCGACCTCAAGGCGGCGGACGCTTCCATGTACCTCAACAAGTCGCGGCGCAAAGGAGACTCGCCCCGATGACTGCCTTCTATGACTTGAAGCCGGGACTCTACCGCGCGCGTTGGATCAACGTGCACTTTGTCGGTCTCTCGTGCTACCTCGCGCACCGCTTCGACATCGTGGGCGTGGGCTTGGTCTCGGTGCCGATCCTGTACGTGAATCCGGGCCAAGCTACCGCGATCGACTGCAACATGCAGCTCTCCCTGGAAGTCACTCCGGCCCTGGAGCGCGTGAGCCCCAACGGACACCGCTACCTCGTGCAGCGCGTGAACGTCAAGGCGGTGCCGGCATGACTGCCCGCCGGGACTCGGAGGCCGCGAAGCGCGACGAGCTGCGCGACTGGTGCCAAGTGAAGCGGTGCCGTAAGGAATCGGACCTCATCTACAAGGGCGCGGGTCTCTGCGACGAGCATTGGACGGCCGCCTGCCAAGATGGCAGCGGCACCGCCGCCTACCTCGGGGAGAATCTTCGCGACGAAGCAATCGCCGCGATAGACTGGAGTTGATCTATGCCGAACCTGCCTCTCGAATCGTGGCTCGCGCTCGGACTCGCCGCACTGTGCGTCGGGAGCGTCGGCCTCTACCTCTACCTCAGACTCAGGGACCTCAACCGATGACCTTCGCCGACAAGTTCACCCGTGGCTTCGACAAGCTGCGCCGCGCCGCGACTCGCGCCGCGGACTCGTTCCGCCGACTCGGCACTGCGATGCAGCGCCTCAAGCCGAAGGACGACATCGACGCCTTCAACCCGAACAGCGCCGACCCGCTCGTGGTCAAGGCGCTCATCCCGCGCTCGCACTTCACGAAGCGCGGGCCGGGCGTGCGCGCGAGCGCGGCCGACGCCTTCCGTCGCATGACCTCGGAGCAGCGCGCCACCGCTCGGCGCATGGGCTGGCTCCGGTGAATCTACACGATGACTTGATCGCGGCCGGCGCAGCGAAGTTGCCGATCGACCAGCCGGACCCGTGCGCAGCGCTGAATCGTGTTGTGCAAGATGCCCGCTCACCGGCCAGCCAGAGACTCGTGGCGAGTATTTTGGCGCGATGCGCCAACGGGCTCGCAACGCTCTTCGAGCTTCGCCCGAACGCCGCAAGTCGCGCCTCGACTGCAATCGCGGACGCGCTGGCGGAGCGCGTGCGCCAGCTCGCGAAGTGGGGCGACCAGTCGCACCCGTGCGTGCCGTGGGAGATCGAGCCCGCGCGTGCGTGGGACGAGCGCATGGTCGCCGAACGGATGGAGGTCGCCGCGAAAGCCGACTGCGAACGCGAGTTCAAGGCCGGGCGCGGGACTTGGTGGCATATCGCCAACGAAGAACTCGCCGAAGTGCTCGCGGCTCCGCCCGAGAAGCGCCGGCAGGAACTCGTCCAGCTCACCGCGGTCTGCCTCGCGTGGCTGGAGGACATGGACAACAAGGCAGGGACTCGTTCGGAGGACTCGTCATCGTGACTCGCCGAACCGCTCTCATCTTCGCCGTGCTCGTCACCGCCTGCCTCGCGGCGATCACGGTCAACCTGTACGACCTGCGCCAGAAGGTGCAGCCGAAGCCGCCGGTCAGCGCGCACTCGACCGCCGAGCTGAAGCAAGCGTGGCCCGAGGGCTACGAGATGTTCAAGCTCGGCGGTCTGACCTCCGAGGAGTTCGTCGCCGAAGCGTGGCGTCGAGCCCAGGCGGAGAAGCCGTGACCCGCTCGAAGTGGGCTCCGTTCAAGCGCCTCATCGACTGGGAAGGCCAGAAGGTGCGCGCTCGCCGCGACATCACCAACAACGGCGGCGCGACCATCAAGGCCGGCGAGGAGTGCGTCGTGGAGTACGCAACGGTCGGCAAGCTCCACCTCAAGGGCGAGAACGCCTACATCCGCATGGTGAGCGTGAGCGACGTGGAGGCGATCAATCCGCCCGAGCCCGAAGCGCCGATCGAACTGTTCCGCGCCGCGTGGCAGGACGGACTCGGCATCGGCAGCCTGAAGGTGGCCATCTGGTCGGCCAAGTTCAAGCGCGGAGCGAAGAGCTGGCGCTTGGTCGGCGATCGAGTCGGTGGCCCGTGGGGCTACAAAGCGAACTTCGACAGCGCGGAGCCGCCGGGCTTCGAGACTCCTGGCGAAGCCGTGCGCGCTCTCCTCGACAACACGCGCGGCCGAATCGAAGAGCTGGAGAAGACCATCGAGTTCCAGCGTCGCCGCCTCAAGTCCGTCGAGGACTACCTGAAAGGACTCAACTCGTGAACTCGAACAGACCCTCCATGCTTCGCCTGATCGGCTTCGTGTCGCTCGGGTGCATCCTCCTCCCTTCGTACGTGCTGACGCTGCTGCTCGCCTTGCCCTACAGCGTCGTCGCGAAGGTCACGAACTGGTACGTGGCGCAAGGCGTGGCTCAGTTCGGCCGCAAGCCGAGGAGTGATCGCGATGGAAGGTGAAGCCTGTCCGTTGTGTGGCGTGAACAAGACCGAGCTGTGGAACAAGGTGCAGCAACAAGTCTTCGATGGGAGCACCTTCTACGGAAAGCCGTTGAAGTTCTGGCTCGATCTCCGGCGCGTGCTGGCCGAACATCAGATCGAGACGCCCGAAGAACTGGGGCGACGGCTGGCGTTGAGGAGCCCGAACCCGTTGGAGCGGCTGTGATGGAGTTCGCACTGAAGCTGCCGGAGTGCCCGGTGTGTGGTGCTCGCTGCATCATCTTCGAGCACACCTCTCCTGGACCAAACACGGAGCAGAGGCTCGTGTTCGCCTGCGGTGCGGCCTACATGAGCGAGGCTCGCAGGGACTTCAAGGACAGCTACAAGAACTACGGTCCGTGGTCGAGCTGGAAGTGCAACGTCCAGTGCACCAAGGCGACCGAGGTGGCGCTCGATCTCCTTCGGAAGCAGTCGGCCGGCTAGACCCGGATGGTTTTTTGCCCTGGGATTTTTTCTGAGAATCCCAGGACTTGCTTTCCCCCTCCCACTGAGGTAGCGTTAGGTCATGCACAAGATCGACGAGGACCCCCTCCGGGTCCCGAAGCCCCCGCCTCTTCCTGAGTCTGCCGAAGGCAACGCCTGCCTCGGCATCGTGATCGGGCTGATCTTCTGCACCGTCTTCTACGGCACGTTGATCCTCGTCATCCGATCCTGCTGATGCCCACAGGTCCCGACAAACTCCCTCGCCTCGCAGTCGCGCCGACCAAGTTCGTCAAGGGCATCTCGCGCCTGACGGACCCCGCCGACGCGATGCAGGTCATGCCGCTGCGCGACGCGCTGGCGACGGAGTTCGGCACCGATGCGCACTTCGTCAGCTACTCGTGCTTCGAGGCCGGCGTCGAGAGCCCCGCGTGGCCCCGCCTCAACAAGGTCGTGCTCGACGCGATCGAAGCCGCCAACGGGCGCGTCTACTCGACGATGCTCGTGATCGACTACGACACCAAGGACAACCTCGACGCCTCGACGTACGCGGCCAAGAAGGACACCGAGGGCAAGGTCGCGTGGGATGACGAGCTGATCGAACAGTTCTGGGCAAAGCTCGACGCCGCGGTCGAGTCCGGCCTGCCGATGCCGAACGTCATCTACACGACGAAGAACGGCGCGCGGTTCATCTACGTGCTGAGCGAGCCGGTGCTCGTGCGCGAGGTCGAGGACTATCACCGCGGTCTCGTGCACCTCTTCGGGACCAAGGGCCTCGTCGCCGACGAGAAGTGCAGCGACTGGACGCGCTTCTTCCGAATGCCGCGCGTGATGCGCGACGGTGCGCCGAGCTGGACCTCGCCCTACTTCCGACTGCTGGAGCAGTGGGACACGTTCATCGACATCAACGACGTGCCCAAGGTCGAGAAGCCGCAGGGTGCCGACACGTACGCACCGCTGAAGTCGATCGACCGCCCGCGCCCGAGCCAGGAAGAAGCGAAGGCGATGCTCGAAGTGCGCGGCATGGGCACGATGAAGCCGCGCTCGACGGCGCTCTTCAAGGAAGCCAAGCGCCGGCTGCAAGGGCGCAACTGCTTCGGTTGCCTCTTCGACATGCAGCCGATCGCACGCGAAGGCGAGCGCGACGCGAAGCTCACGAGCTACGTCGGCGAGGCGGTCGCGATCCTCTACTTCATGGACGGCTCGACGCCCGAGCTGATCTACTCGCTCTTCCTGCCGGCCGTCGAGGAGCTGAAGCCCGACGCCGGCACGCCGAACTGGCTGGACAAGCTCTGGTATCTGGTCTGCTACTCGTGGGCGCGCGAGGTCGCCAAGGACGAGGCGCGCGAGACGAAGCAGAAGGTCACGGCCATCAAGACCGAGGACCAGCTCACCGCGATGCTCAACTCGATGCGGCGCTGGTGCAAGGCCCCCGAGCTGGACGCCGACGATGCGCACGCCGTCGCGTGGATGCTGATGCACTGCATCTGCATGACGCGCGCGAAGAAATACCACGTCCTGCGTCCATCCGGGTTCTTCTCGCGCCACGGCGTCCCGCGCGAGCACTTGGTCACGGAGATCCGCGAGAGCGGGCTCGCGCAGTTCATCGAGCTGGAGAAGGACATCGGCGGAGAGCGCGTCGCGCTGTCGCCCGCCGAACTCCTCGCGCGCCACGGGACGCAGGTGCACGAGGTCTTTGGTGCCGCGAACCACGCTGGCTCGATCGTCAAGAACATCGGCACCGCGGACGCGGCGCTAGTCGTCGCGCTCTACAACCTCCGGCGCGACTTCGAGCCGACCTTCAACGATCAGGTGGACATCTGGTTGAGGAAGCTCGTCGGCGACGACAAGATTCAAGTTCTGCGAGACTGGATCGGTTTCGCACTCGACTTCGAGGGAGGCCCCATCTGCGCACTGTCGCTGTCTGGTCCGCCGTCGTGTGGTAAGAAGATGCTAGTCCGTGGCCTTGCCGAGTGTATCAACACCGGCATGGTCGCGTCCGGCCTCGATCTTGTGCAACGCTTCACGCCGTCGCTGATGAAGACTCCGTTCCTGTGCGTCGATGAGGGTCTTCCCTCGAAGGTTCCCGGTGGCATCGACATCGCGGACCAGTTCCGGCGGGTCGTGTCGGGCGAGAGCATCACGCTCGACGTGAAGTTCGGCGACCCGGTGACGATCTTCAACCCGCTGCGCGTCATCTTCACGGCGAACAACCTGGAGACCGTGCGCGCCATCACCTCGCACCGCGACCTCACGCCCGAGGACCAAGCCGCGCTCTCGCAGCGCATCCTGCACCTCGACGTGAAGCAGCAGGCGGCCGACTGGCTCGCGGCCAACGGCGGGCTGCGCATGACGAAGGGCTGGATTCAAGGCGACTCGGGCGAGCAGAGCGAGTACGTCGTGGCCAAGCACTTCCTCTGGCTGCACCAGCAGCGTCCGAAGCAGCCGCTCGGCACGCGCCTCCTGGTCGAGGGCAACCTGGAGAGCGAGATCATGCGCGACATGCGCACGCAGTCCGGCGTCGCGCCGCTCGTGATCCGCACCCTGATCTACATGATCGAGGCGGCCTCGAAGGACAACATGCGCGGGCTCTCGGTCGAGGATGGCCGGGTGTACGTCACCGCGAGCGGCGTCGTCGAGGTCTACCGCTCCGACATCGCGAACCGTCGCGACCTCAACGCTTCGCAGGTGCTCAACGTGCTGCGCAGCGTGGTCATGCCCGGCGCGAGCAAGAACCCCACCGTCCACGTCAACGCCAAGGGTGAGCGCACGAAGGCGCGCTGGCACCACCTCGACCTCTGCATCCTTCTCGAAGAGGCGTACACCAACGGCTATCCGTCGAAGACCTTGGAGAAGCTGCTGCGCGAGCAGTACGGTTCTGAGGCCGACGCCATCATCGAAGGGCTCAGCAAGTGAAGTCGCTCAAGCCCTTCTTCACCTACTTCGGCGGCAAGTGGCGCATCGCGCAACACTACCCGGCCCCACGGCACGACATCATAGTCGAACCATTCGCCGGATCAGCCGGTTACTCGCTTAGGTATCCCGATCGAGCCGTGATGCTGTGCGACAAGTTCGCTGACGTGGTGGACACTTGGAAGTACCTGATCTCCGTGAGCGAAGAGGAAATCCGAGGACTACCAGACCTAAGACCCGAGCAGAGCCTTGACGACTTTGACTTGTCGCGCGAGCAACGTCTGCTCATAGGCTGGTGGTTGAACAAGGGCACCGCATCGCCGTGCAAGTCCCCCTCTAAGTGGATGCGTGACCTCCACGGCAAGCCCGCTGCATCGCAGTTCTGGGGGTATAAGGTGCGGGAGCGCATCGCATCACAGCTGCCCGCTATTCGCCATTGGTCGGTGTATCTCTGCGACTATTCGCAGATCGAGGACACGACCGCAACGTGGTTCATTGACCCTCCGTACCAGGGTGCCGGCAAAGACTACAAGTGCTCGGCGCGCGCGATCGACTTCGACAACCTCGGCGAGTGGTGCCGAATGCGCGACGGCCAAGTGATAGTCTGTGAGAACGAAGGCGCTGCGTGGTTGCCGTTCAAGACATTTCGCAACGTCAAAGCAACCCACGGCGCAGCCCGCTCCGGCAGATCCGCTGAAGTGATCTGGTATAAGGAGACGGAAGCATGAACATCAACTGGAAAGACTGGGACCTCGTGATCTCGGCCTCGCAGATCGAGACCTGGGACGATTGCCGGCGCAAGTGGTGGCTCTCGAAGTGCCACAAGATGCCGGAGCTGGACAAGGGCTTCCAGATTTACGGCAACGTGATCCACGGCGTCGCCGACCGCTTCTTCGGCGCTGACGATCTCGGCTACGATCGCGCGACCGGCAAGCCCGTCGAGCTGTATCCGCCGGGCTGGGAGATCAGCTACGATCGCGTGGACAAGAAGAAGGTGCTCGGCACCGTCACGCCGCAGGAGCAGGCGCAGATCAAGTTCCTCGTGCGCAAGGCGATTGAGGAAGGCATCTGGGTGCGCACGCCGGGTCGCGAGCCCGAGGCGAGCTTTTTCCGCAAGGTCGCGGACCGCATCGCCATCATCGGCTACATCGACTTGATGCTGCCCGACGAGGTGCACGACCACAAGAGCACCAAGAACATGCGCTACGCTAAGAGCGCGGCGGACTTGGTGACGAACACGCAGCTCCTGATCTATGCCGCGGAGTGCTTCGAGCGCGCCGACGAGCAGGGACGGAAGCTCGACAAGGTGACGGTTCGCCACAACACGTTCTCGAAGGACCCGAACGATCCCGTCGTGCGCGCCGTGAGCAACACGGTCACGCGCGAGCAGGTTGTGAAGTTCTGGACCGGCGTGGTCGAACGCGCCAAGGAGATGCGCAAGCTCAAGCGCGCCGGCATCGCTGCCGAAAGCTGGAGTGGCGTCCAAGGTCCGAAGACCAAGGACACCTGTGAAGCCTACGGTGGATGCGCCTTCCGCACGATCTGCGGCAAGGTCGAGACGCCGCAGAAGTACCGTGCTCGAATCGAGCTGGCGCAGAAGGCGCAGCAAGAGGGAGCCTCAACACTCACGACAGGACAAAACGACATGGGTATCTTCGATTCGATGAAGTCGAGTGGAGGCAGCACGGCGACGAAGCCGGCCGCCACCACCGCCGCCCCTGCGCCGGCCGCGCAGACCAAGCCTGCGCCCGCCGAGTCCACCGCTCCCTCGAAGGAGCAGATGGCCGACAGCGTGCTCCATCCCGATCAGGTCGCGGCCCCGTGGGCGCGCTCGACCGAGAAGAGCTGCCGCGGGCTCGGCCTCACCCGCCAGGGCAAGCCGTGCCGCGTCTGCGACACGCTCAACAAGAAGGACGGCAAGCCGACCAGCGACGGCTGGACGCTCGGCACCGACGACGCCGGCCGCATCACCTGGACGCCCAAGGGCGAGGGTGCCTCGGGCTCGACGCCGGCCGCCCAGGAGCCCCGCGTCGTGGACAAGACCACGGCCAAGGATGCGCCGGCCGTGGCCCAGCAGCCCGCCCCGGCCGCCCAGGCGGCCCCTGCTGCGCCTCCTGCGGCCCAGGGCGGCGGTGCCCTCGGCAAGCGCGGCCGACGCAAGGCAGGCCCGGCGGCGACGCCTGCGGCCCCCTCCGAGCCCGCGCCGGCCGCGCAGGCCCCGGAAGCGACCCCGGAAGTCGCCCCGGAAGTGGAAGATCAGGGTGAAGACGTGGAGCCGACCGAGGCCAATGGCGAAGCCCGGCGCGGTCGCAAGCCCCAAGGCTTCACCCTCCTCATCGGCGCGCTCCCCGAGCGCGCGAAGACGACGGGCGTGATCGGACTCGACCAGGAGTTCGAGCGCTACGGCACCGAGCTGGCGAAGGAGATGGGAGCCGACTCCTACTTCGCCCTCGACGCCTACAAGCGTCGCGACTGGATGGCGATGCGCGCCCGCCAGATCGCGGAGACGTTCGGCTCGAAGATCGTCACGGCGGTCGGCACGAGCCCGGACTTCCTGGAGTTCCTGACGGCGATCAAGCCGTTCGCGAGCTACGTCTACGTCGGAGTCGCGCGATGAGCCGTCCCGCAACTCTGCCGGAGAAGATGTCGCGCGAGGAGCTGCTGGCCTACGTGCAGATCCTCGAACAGCAGTGCCGCCACGACGGCGCGAAGATCGAGCTGTTGAACGCCACGGTCCGCAAGCTGGAGTCCGACGCGGTGCTGACGATCGCCGCGCTCGTGCACCAGTTGGGCGACGAGGCGGTCATCATGCCGAGCATCGTGGACGAACTGCGCAACTACCAGATCGGGCGCACCACGCGGCACGAGGACAACGCCACGATCATTCGCATCGCCAAGAAGCCCGAGCCGACTCCGCCGACCGAGCCGGCCCAACCCGAGACGTTCGCCTCGGACGGTCTGTGACCCTCGGCGACCGACTTGCGGCCCGCACGCGCTTGCGTGCGTTGCACCAGACACAGGCGGCTCAAGCCCAAGAGTCGCCTGTGTCTGACCGCATTGACGGTCGGCTCGGAGCGAAGATGGATCGCGCGCGTCGGCGCAACCCGAACCCCGACGTGCAGGAGATCGTGCGCATCTGCGACCTGCCGGTCATGCCGACCGAGCTGTCGAAGGAGGAGGTCGAGCGCATCTCGCGCGCCAACATCCTCGCGCCGGCCTTCGCCAAGGGCGCGCGCTTGCTCGAACCGCAGGCCCGAGCCATCACCGCCTACGATCTCGTCGGCGGTGGCTTCTTCCCGATCGGCGTCGGCTGGGGCAAGACCGGGATCTCGCTGATGATCGCCGAGCGCGGATGGCGCAAGGGCATCGAGACCATCGTGCTCCAGGTCCCGCCGAGCGTCACGTCGCAGCTCGTCACGCACGACATCGCATGGTGGCGCGCTCGCGTCCCGCTGTCGGTCCCCTTCCACGACCTCTCGGGCCGGACCAAAGCGCAGCGCCTGAAGATGGCGCGCTCCGGCCGCAAGGGCTGCTACATCATCCCGTACTCGATGCTCTCGACGGAGGATTCCGTCGAGGTCATCCGCACGATCAATCCCAAGCTGGTGATCTGCGACGAGGGCCACAACCTCAAGAACTTCAGCGCTGCGCGCACGCGCCGCCTGATGAAGTTCGTCGAGGACACGGAGCCCGAGTTCGTCGTCGCCAGCGGTACGATCACCGACAAGGGCGTCGAGGACTACCACCACTTGATCGTCGCTGCGCTCGGCGACAACTGCCCGCTGCCGCTCTCGAACATGATGGCGATGCAGTGGGGCGTCGTGCTCAACTCGGGCGCAGCCCCGAGCGAGAACCAAGCCGGCACGCTGATGCCGCTGATCGAGTGGGCCAAGGAGCACTTCCCGAAGGAAGACCTGCCACCGATCGTGTCGGGCTTCCGGCGCGCGTACCGCCTGCGCCTCACGTCAGCGCCGGGCGTCGTCTCGACCGGCGACCAGGAGATCGGCGTCTCGCTCACGATCGCGAACCGCGTGATCGAGAAGCCCGAGCGCTGGGCCGGCTACGACGAGCTGATGGGCTTGATCGGCCTCATCGAGGACGAGTACGTCACGCCGAACGGCGACGAGATCCAGCACGCGATCCACACGCACAAGTGGCTGAGCGAGCTGAGCTGCGGGTTCTACAACGAACTGAAGTGGCCCGAGCCCCCCGTGCTCGCCGCGCGCCGGAACATCTCCTACGAGGATGCGTACGCGCTGATCGAGCACTCGAAGAAGCACCACAAGGCGCAGCAGGTCTACAACAAGGAGTTGCGCGAGTTCCTGCTTTACGGTCGTCCGATCGACGGCGCGGACACGCCGCAGTCGGTGGGCAACGCGATCAAGCAAGGACGCACCGCCGGGATGCCGAGCAAGATGGTGTCCCTCTGGCACGCAGCGCACGCGCTGAAGATCGACGATCTCGTGGAGCGCGACAGTTCCGCGGTGCGCATCTGCCAGTTCAAGATCGACGACGCGATCAACTGGGCCTCGGGACTGCCGCGGGGCGAAGGTGGGCTGATCTGGTACTACCACCAGGAAGTAGGCCAATGGCTTATGGAGGTCGGAAATAAGGCTGGCTTGCCGATGCTCCACTGCCCCGCCGGAGACAACGACGCGATCCGCGACGAGCGCAACAAGGACAAGATCGTCGTGGCCTCGATCATGGCGCACGGCGAAGGCAAGAACCTCCAGCACTTCCAGAACCAGTACGTGATCCAGTGGCCCCGCAGCGCGAAGGTCGCGCAGCAGTTGCTCGGGCGCTGCCACCGCACCGGCCAGCTCGCCGACGAACTGGTCGTGCAGCGGTGCGACATGCTGCCGTTCGACATCCTCAACTTCGCCGCGTGCTTGAACGATGCGGTGTACCGACAGCAGACGACAGGCGTGCGCGAGAAGGTCGTCTTCTGCAACTACGATCCCCTGCCGATGATCTTCAGCCCGGAGTTCCTGCGCGAGCAGGGCCTCCAGCCGCAACAGCTCACGGCGGAACAACGCTCGATGCTGGCCGACAAGTTCGGAGATTTTCAAGCGCAGCTTGCGAACTGACGATACACTGAAGGCACAGTAACGTGCGCTGCCACTTTGGCAGCGTAGAACTACAACCAGAACCGGAGCTAGAAGATGGGCATGTTCGATGGAGTCGAAGGCGCGAAGGCGAGCTTCGACGCGAAGTACCAAGGTGCGGGCCACTACCTCAACCGCATCGACCGCGTGAAGGCGGACAAGACGCGAGGCGGAGACGAGTTCCTGGCGGTCGAGATGACCGTCCTGCACACGTTCCCCGATGGCCAAGGCGACCCGTCGAAGTGGCACAAGCCGGGCGAAGCGGTCTCGCACTTGATGATGAAGAAGCACGACAGCTTCCTCGGCAACGTCAAGGCGATGGTCGCGAACCTGATGGGTGCGCACGAGTCGGAGGTCACGAAGGCGGACTGCGAGCGCATCTGCACGTCGGAGCAACCCTTCGCCGGCATGGTGATCGAGTTGTCCGGCCGCGACATCCTGACGAAGAAGAACCAGCCGTTCACGAAGATCAGCTACGTCCGCGAGATGCCGGCCGTCGATCTGCCCGAGCTGCTGGACGAGCGCATCATCGCGACCTACTTCCCCGGCGACACGCTCGCCGACATGATCGCCGAACAGACCGCCGAGGGCGGCTGAGCACTCCGGCCGGCGGGTACGTCGCTCATGCTCTACCTCGTCCGCTTCGGCGGCACGATACGATCGAGCGAAACGCCCCGCCGGCCTCTACCCTCCTTCACTCGCCATGACGTTCAAGCCCATGCTCGCCGGCAAGGCCCCTGCCGACCTCGCCAAGCTCCGCTTCCCGTTGCTCGCCTCGCCGAAGCTCGACGGAATCCGCTGCATCTCGCGCGGAGGCGTCGTGGTCTCGCGCAAGCTGCTGGAGATACCCAACCGCTTCGTGCAGAGGCAGCTCATGCACCTGCCGCCGGGGCTCGACGGTGAGTTGATGCTCGCGCTGCCGGGCAACTTCAACGAAGTGCAGTCGGCCGTGATGTCGGTCGAGGGCCAGCCCAACTTCACCTTCTGCATCTTCGATCGCTTCGAGGCCGGCAAGTACGTGGACCGCTTTCACTCCCTCGCGCCGGAGACCGTGACGAAGTGGTGGGGCGAGCGCGTCGAGAAGGTGCCGCACCAGTTCGTGAGCAGCCCCGAGGAGCTGTTGGAGATCGAGCGCCAGTACCTCGCCATCGGCTTCGAGGGCGTGATGCTCCGCTGCCCGAACGGCCCGTACAAGTGCGGGCGCTCGACGGAGCGCGAAGGCTACCTCCTGAAGCTCAAGCGCTTCGAGGACGAGGAAGCCACCGTCGTCGGCGTCGTCGAGAGGATGCACAACGAGAACGAGGCCACGACGAACGAGCTGGGCCTCACGAAGCGCTCGTCGGCCAAGGCCGGCAAGCGGCCCGCGGGCGACCTCGGCGCGCTTGCGTGCGTCACCGACGACGGCGCTGAGTTCGAGCTGGGTTCTGGCTTCACCGAGCAGCAGCGCAAGGATCTCTGGGCGCACGGCAACCTCGAAGGCGCTCGCGTGAAGTTCAAGCACCAGCCCGATCCCGGTGGTCGGCAACCGGGCCAAGCTCCGCGCTTCCCTGTCTTCCTCGGCTTCCGCTCGGAGATCGACTGATGAGCACCGAGACGATCACGGAGCCGAAGCTCGGCGACGCACCGCCCTGCTGGCCGCCCGTCGCGCATATCCGCGACAAGCGCCGCGGTGAGCTGAAGGAAGGCGCGCTGGCGCTGTGCGGCGCGAATCTGATGGGCCTCGATCTGGAAGGTACGCCCGTTCACGATGTCTGCGACAAGTGCGTCGAGATCGCACGCAAGGAGCTGGGACTATGAGAGTGCTCGCCTTCGACACTGAGACGTACCCGATTCGGCCCGGTGCCATCGCTCCGAAGCTCGTCTGCGCGAGCTTCGCGATGCGGGTCAACGGCGAGCCGCAGTCCGTGCTCATCGGCAACGGTGACGCCGAGCTGCGCGATCGGATCTGGTGGATGCTCAGCGAGCCCGACCTCATCATCGTCGGGCAGAACATCGCGTTCGACCTCGGCGTGATCTGCGCCGCCTACCCGGAGTTCGAGCCCCGCATCTGGGCCAAGCTCGAAGCCGGCGAGATCACCGACACCGCGATCCGCGAGAAGCTGCTCAACCTCTCGACGCACGGCAACCTGGAGACGGTGCAGGGCGCGAAGATCAGCTACTCGCTGGCCTCGCACGTCCTCAAGTACCTCGGCCGCGACATCTCGACCGACAAGGAAGGCGAGGATACGTGGCGGCTCAACTACTACCAGCTCGACGGTAAGAAGGTGTCCGAGTACCCGGACGAAGCCGTGGAGTACGCGAAGCACGATGCGCTCTACACGTTGCTCGTGCACGAACAGCAGCAGCTCCTCGTGCGCAGCGAGCGCGGCCCCGCGTCGCTCAGCACCGAGTTCTTCCACACGGCTGCCGCCTTCGCACTGTTCTGCATGACGATGGCCGGCATGGCGGTGGACAAGGCCAAGCTCGCCGAGATCGAAGCGATGCTGGCGCGCGAGCTGGCCGAGGACAAGCTCGACCTGCTCATCGCCGAGGGCATCATGCGCCCGAGCGAGCCGTCGCAGGTCTTCGTCCGCCAGCGCCGCAAGGCGTGCGAGATCATCAACTGCTCCGACGACGAACTCGACGCAGCGTGCGAGGACCCAGACATCCGCACCGCACTGATCGAGAGCGGCATCAAGTTCAAGGAGGCCGTGCCCACCTCGATCTGCAAGGAAAAGTTGCAGGCAAAAGTGCAGGCAGTGTGCGACGCCTACGACATCCCGGTGAAGATGACTGACGGCGGGAAGAGCGGCAACAAGCAGATTAGCACCGACTCCGAGGTCATCGGCAACGTCGCCGACTGGGACCCGGCTCTCGCTCAGTACCAGCACCGGCAGTCGTTGCAGAAGCTGGTCACGACCGAAGTTCCCCGCATGAAGTGGGACGGCCAGACCGCGGACTTCGTGCACTTCCAGTTCGACGTGCTGAAGGAGACGGGCCGCACGTCGAGCTACGCCGGCACGCTCTTCCCGAGCGCCAACGGCCAGCAGATGCACCCGATGATCCGCCCCGCCTACAAGGCGCGCGACGGGCACGCGCTCTGCTCGTCGGACTACAGCACCCTCGAACTGGTCACGACCGCGCAGCAGACCTACTCGATGTTCGGCTGGTCGAGGATGCGCGACCTCATCAACGAGGGCGTGGACCTTCACGGCTACCTGGGCGGTCAGCTCGCGCTGAAGCTCGACTCCGACTTCCGCGACCTGTGCCTCGCGAACAACATCGCGAGCGATCCGATGGCGGTCTACAAGGCGTTCGCCGCGTGCAAGAAGCACGAGAGCGAGCAGGTGCGTGAGTTCTACGGCCACTGGCGCAAGTTCGCGAAGCCGGTCGGGCTCGGCTTCCCCGGCGGCCTCGGCGCGGAGACGTTCATCGAGTTCGCGAAGAAGAACTACGGCGTGGACATCGTGAAGATCGCCGGCTCGCACGAGGCGGCGGTGCTGCTGGCCAAGGAGCTGAAGGCCATCTGGCTCGACACGTTCCCCGAGATGCAGCTCTACTTCGCCTGGGTCTCGAAGGAGACCTTCGATCCCGAGAACCCCGTCATCGGGTACTGGGACGAGCCGACGAACCTGGAGCCGATCCCTGGTCAGTGCTACACGTCGCCGATGGGCATGTACCGCGCCGGCACGACGTACTGCGGCGTGGCGAACGGCTACGCGATGCAGACGCCGGCTGCCGAGGGAGCGAAGGCTGCGGTGTTCATGGTCGTGCGCGCGTGCCGCGATGCGTCGCTGGGCTCCGTGCTGTACGGCTCGGTGCCGGTGGACTTCGTGCACGACGAACTCATCATCGACGTGCCGCTCGACGACAAGACGCACGAGCGCTGCATGGAGATCGGCCGCCTCATGGTCGAGGCCATGAAACTGATCTGCCCGGATGTGAACATCAAGGCCCAGCCCTGCCTCATGCTGCGCTGGGACAAGCGGGCCGAGCCCGTCTTCGACGCGAACAAGCGGCTGACCATCTGGCAGCCGCCGGCCGAGACCAAGGAGGCCGCCTAGAAATCTCGCAACCTCTTCCCAGACCCGCCTCGACCTGCTACACTTGGGCAGTCAACGAGACGGGCGCGGAGCGGCCGACACAACCAACGGGCACTGCCCAGCGGCGATCAGCTCCAAGCCCAGTCTCGGCGACTCCTTCTCAGTGGGGACGAGAACACCCGGCGGTTGCAGGCTGACGGGTGTGAGTGAGAGGCGAGAGCCCGAAAGGGCTCGGGAGGGGCTGGGCGAAGGCGAGCGCTCGGCCCCTCTTTCTTTTCACCAGCACGAAATATCTCAGGAGCACGAAACATGACCAGCAGCGACGACCAGCGACGCACCATCAAGGACTCGAACCCCAAGGACGCCATCGGCTCGAAGAAGGCCCCGCTCTCGACGCTCTCGATGCCGGTCTGCTTCGAGGTCGCGGCCGGGATGCTGGAAGGCGGCTGCAAGTACGGCCGGCACAACTACCGCGTCATCGGCGTACGCTCGTCGGTCTACTACGACGCGACGATGCGCCATCTCGCCGCGTGGTGGGAGGGTCAGGACATCGACCCCGACTCCGGCATCCACCACGTCTCGAAAGCCATCGCCTCGCTCTTCGTCCTGCGCGACGCGATGATCCACGGCAAGGTCTACGACGACCGGCCGCCGCGTGCACCCGAGGATTGGCTGAAGCAAGTGCAGTCCACCGTGGACGACGTGCTGAAGCGATACCCGGAACCGAAGCCTCCGTACATCCAGGAGAACAAGTGAAGCTCTATCTCGCCGGCCCCATGCGGGGCTACACCAAGCACAACTTCCCCGCCTTCGATGCCGCTGCGGCGCACCTGCGCTCGTTCGGCCACGAGGTCTTCAACCCCGCCGACCACGATCGCGAGATCGGCTTCTCCGAGGACACCGTGGAGGTGCCGCCGGAGACGCTGAGCGCGATGATGCGCTGGGACCTCGCGCGAGTCATGGAGGTCGATGCCGTGGCCTTCCTCCCCGGTTGGGAGAAGTCCCGCGGCGCGTGCGCCGAGCGCACGGTGGCGCACTACCTCGGGCTCCCGTGCTACGACGTGGTGTACCGCGCCGGTCCGATCGTGCCGACGATCGAGCTGGTGCCGCAGCCCGAGTTCGCGGAGCCCGTCATCACCTGGACGCCGAAGGAGGCGTGACGTGTGGCAGGACTACGTGTTCGCGATCGGGACGCTGCTGCTGAGCATCGGGCTCTTCCGTAGCGGCTTCGATCGCGCGACGCGGGTGTCGCGCTGGACGAGCGTGAGTTCCATGCTCGTCCTCTACGCCTTCGCCTACGCGCAGTGGTCGCTCGACCTGCGCGTGACGTGCGTGCTCACGCTGATCCAGGCGAAGGCGTGGTTCCTGATCGCCCTCATCCGAGGACCGAAGCAGTGAAGCGCGCGCTCGCCATTGACCCCGACCTGCACCACGCTGGCGTCGCGCTCGTCGAGGAGAACGCGCTCGGCCACAAGCTCATCGCGGTCCGCTGCGCCACGATCGCCTCGCACTTCCGCGGTGGCGACGCCGTGGTGCAGATGGCCGGCGCGCTGGCCGTCAGCATCGCCGAGCTGATCTCCGAGTACGGCGAGCCCGACGTGTGCGCCGTCGAGGGGCAGGAGAGCTACCTCGGCTCGAAGGTCAAGCCCCAGGACTTGATCCACCTCGGGCAGTCGGCGGGCTCCGCCGTGGGCGTCCTGCGCGGGCTCCTGTACCGCGTCAGGATCGAGCTGCCCCGCCCGGTGACGTGGAAGGGCTCGGTGCCCAAGGACATCCACCAGAAGCGCATCCTGCGCTGCCTGAGCATCCCCTTCGAGCCGGGCTCGAAGCCGACCAAGATCCTCAAGCTGCCGGAGGGGATCGGCTTCGAGGGCATCCGCAAGTCCCACCTGATCCACGTCATCGACGCCGCAGGGCTTGCAACCTGGGCGTGCGGGCAGTAGGATTCACGACGTTCAACCTGAAGGCCGCGCCGACAGCGCCCGTGGACACGGGGGAAGTCCCGCGACTGCGCGCAGCCCGAGCTACGGGAGCCGACAGGAAGAGCCAAAGGCGTAGCTCGCCCGAGGCACCTACCGCACGCGGATGTCGATGCGGTCCTTCTCGGACGGCACCGCGGCGAGCAGCATCTCGCCGAGCATGTTGGCCGCGACCGGCCCGATCTCGCCCGAGAGCGAGGACATGCCGCGGGTGAAGAACGGGTGTCCCTCGGCGGGGCCGACGCTCTTCGTGACGATGAGCTGGTCGCGGTTCAACGCCTCGTAGAACTGCTCGCGCGTGAGGCGCACGATGTCGGCCGCGCGCACCGGGTAGCCGCGCTGGATGCGCGGGTCCTCGCTCGGGTCCTTGAAGTAGACGAGCCACTTGCCGGGCTTCGCGCGGATCGGACCGCGACCGTCGTGGTAGTAGATCGCCCAGTAGTGGGGCACGCCGACCACGACCTGATCGGCCGCCGGCCGCAGCTCGATGAAGAGCGAGTCCTTCAGCGTCTCGCTCTGGATCTGCGAGCGCGCGATGCGCACGGCGATGCGGCCGATCTGCTCGAACAGCCGCTGCTTGAAGACCGCGTTGAGATCAGTCGGCACGGGCTTCCTCGATGCGGGCCAGGGCCTCGCCGAGGACCATGCCCAGCACGTTCTCCGCGCCGAACTTCTCCAGGGTCTTCTTCAGGCCGGCGCGCAGGTCGCGCCCCTCGGCGCGCGCCTCGGGCACGGTCTGGCGCATCCGGCTCACCGTGTCCATCGTGCCGAGGTCGATCTCGTCGAGGACGCGCTTCAGCTCGAAGCTCTTGCGGTCGAGCCCGAGCCCGCCGTTGAACTTCGGGTTGCCCAGCGTGACGCCGAGCGTGGTCTCGAAGGTCTGCTGCATCGGGCCGATGGTGAGCGCCTGGAACGCCTGGAGCGCGTTGGGCAGCTCGTTCGTCGCGCCGAGCTTGCCGGGGATCAGGATGCCGGCGAGCAACGGCGGAACGCCGTGGGCCGACACGATGTTGAGCGAGAGCGTTTCACTCATGTCGCGCAGCATCGTCGAGTCGCCGGTGCCTTCCATCGCCAGCTTCTCGACCTGGATCTCCAGCTCGGGATCGGTCAGGTTGAGCGCGAGCGTCTTGTGCTGGTTGCCGACGCCGATCGTCGCCTTGATCGACTGCTCGATCTTCTCCCAGTCCTTCTTGTCCACCTTGCCGCCCTTGATGAACAAGATGAACTCGGGCACGCCGCGGTTGATGAAGAAGTCGAACGAGAACTGGTGCAGCGCCTGCATCAGCTCGATGCTCGCCGTCGCCGCGAGCCACCGCGGGTAGCCGTACCAGCGGCTCATGTTCGTGCTCTGGCGGAAGTGGATGACCTCGCTCACCGTCTCCGGCTTCAGGTCCTTCATGCGCGCGATCAGCGCGTCGCGCTCACCGAAGCGCGCGAACACGCGACCGCCGATGATGTTGCCACCAGTCTCGCTCTTCGAGCGGATGCGGTAGTGGCGGTTGTACGTCGCGTCCTCGATGTAGATGTCCACGTCCACCGCGGGCAGGTGGTGGAGGCCGGTGATCTTGCCGCCCTGGTCGCGCACGACTTCGAGGTAGCCGTTGCCCGTGTCGATGTAGTCCTCGGCCGCGTCACCGAGCGAGTCCTGCCAACTGATCTCGCACAGCGGATCGAGCGTATCGGCGACCTTCTCGTTCTCGAAGCCGAGGCCGACGAGCGACTGCTTGGTCGCCTGCACGCACGTCGAGTGCTGCACGTTGTTGATCTTGAAGAGGCGCGCGGCGTTGAAGTCGAACGGGTGCGGCTTGCGGCCGGCGGAGACACCCTGGTTCGACGGGCCGACGACATCGGTGTCGGCCTTCAGCAGGTCTTCCAGCATCCCGACCTTGGTGCGCCGGTTGGGGTAGAGGAGGTGGCCTTCGCGGGTCGCGAAGCAGACGGAGACGCCGCCCTTGTCCGAGTCGGAGGCGTGGGTCGAGACGACGATCGGGCTGGTGTCCTGCATGTTTTCCTGGCCGTTTTGGTTGCCGACAGCGAATGCGGTGGTAGTCTTGCTCGGGAAAGTGTAGCGCCTCTTGCGCTCCACCGCCAGAGGGCGGTAGGATTCCGGGTATGCGACGCATCAAGAGCGCCCGGATCAAGTTCATCTCCCTGGTCCCCCGCGGCGCGAACCAGCTCCCCGTCCTCTACAAGTCCGAGGACCAGACCGCGCAGTTCGATTGCATCGTCAAGGACGATCGCTTCGCGGACCACGGCGAGCTGACGGCGATCGTGTACGTGCCCGAGCGCGCTGACTCGCAAGGCGATGTCGCGAGCGCCGAGGTCATCAAGGCGATGGCGCACGACTACGTGCGCGAGATGGGCGCGGTGGACGTGCGGCACAACACGCAAGCACTCCCGCGCGAGAAGGTCACGGTCGTCGAGAGCTTCATCATCCAGAAGGGTGACGTTCGCTTCTCCGACCTCAAGGACTACAGTGGTCGTCCCGTCGATGCGACGGGCGGCTGGGGCGTGGTCATCAAAGTCGATGACCAGGAACTCCGACGCCTCTACCGCGAAGGCCACTGGAACGGAGTCAGCATGTTCGGTCCCGCGATCGTAGAACCGATCAGCAAGTCCGCGGAACCGATCGCCGACGCTTTGGCGAAGCGCCTTGCGGCCGGACGCAACAACAACAACCAGGAAGACGACATGGACATCAAGGAACTGAAGGAAGCGCTCGAAGCCAGCAACACCTCGCTGGTCAAGACGCTGACCGACTCCATCGTCACGGGTCTGGCCAAGGCTCTCAAGCCCGAAGCGCCCGCGGACGACAAGCCGAACGCGAACGTCGTGAAGTTCGAGGGCGATCCCTCGAACCTCGAAGACGTGCGCGCTCACAAGCGCAAGGTGCGCGCGTCCCTCGTGAAGTGGGACGATCCGAAGAGCGTGGCGGCCTACGAGGCCGAACTCGCGAAGGAAGCCGGCGAGGCCGACAAGGGCAAGTCGCCCGAAGTCCTCGCGGCCGAGGCCGCGCTGGCGAAGGCGCAAGCCGAGCTGACGCGCATCCAGAAGGGCTCGAACCAGAGCCCGGCGGACGGCAGCGGCAAGCCCGACGCGGCGAGCGTCATGGCCGAGCAGACCGGCCTCTCGAAGGAAGCCTGCGCGGGCTTCGCGATCGGCAGCCGCATGGCGAAGTTCGCCAACGGCGGCAAGTGATCGGCGCACGCTGATCGAACCACCAACCACTCCGTACCACTTCAACAGAAGGACCAAAGATCATGGCTCTCGAAACCAACGAGCTGTTCGCTTCCGCGAACGGCAACACCACGAAGCGCATCATCCCGCGCCGCACGCTCGTCAAGACGCTGGCGGCCATCGCGGGCGCTCCGTCGCTGGCGCAGTGCTTCCCCCTGGCCTACAACACGAGCACGAAGCTGCTCGTGCCGTGGACCAACGGCGGGGCCAACGGCACCGGCGTCATCAACTGCTTCCTGTACGTCGCGAACGTCGCGTCGGCCACGCAGGAAGTCCAAGTCGTCGTCATGTCGGAAGGCGAGATCCACTACGACGACATCGTGCTCCCCTCGGGGGAACTCCAGGCCAACCTCAAGGCGGCTCTCCAGGCTTTCGCGACGCGCAGCTCGCTGCTCGTCATCAAGGGCCTGGAGCAGGCGCAGTGATCCAGGGCTGAGGCAACTCAACCAGAACCACAACACCAGAAGGCAACATCAACATGGCTCAGACGATCGAATGCCTCTCGTGGTCCAGCCTCACCCAGGCGGTCAACGAGATCAAGTCTCCCAACCAGTTCCTCAAGCGGCTCGTGTTCACGCAGCACGAGACGCAGCCGACCGAGAGCATCGAGTTCGGGCTCTTCACGGGCGACCGTGAAGTCGCGCCGTTCGTCGAGCGCGACGGCGAGGCGATCCCGGTGTCCGGCTACGGCGAGGTCTTCCAGACCGTCTCCGCGCCGAACATCCGCATCAAGCGGCCCATCAAGCCGAGCGAGCTGCTGTTCAACCGCCGCCCCGGCACGGTCATCTTCCCCGGTGCGGGGGAGATCGTGTCGGCCGCGGAGGCGCACGTCGCCCGCGACGCCAAGCGGCTCGCGGACCTCGTGACGAACGCCGAGGAGTACCTGTGCGCGCTCGCGATCCGCGGCGTCATCAGCTACACCGCGGCGGACGAGTCGAACTTCACCATCACCATCCCGAAGCCGGCTGGCAACACCGTCACGCTGGCGACGTTCTGGGACGACCCGGCGGGCACGCCGAGCGCGGACTTCCTCACGGCCAAGAAGCTCGTCTCCGACGAGGTGGGCCTGGGGATCACGCACGTCATCCTCGGCAGCGAGGCGATGACGGCGTTCCTCCAGAACGACGAGGTGAAGGCCCTCATGGACATCAACAACGTGTCCGCGGGTGCCCTCACGCTGATGGAGCAGTTCAACCAGGACGGCGCGATCTTCCTCGGCGTCTTCTGCGGCGTGCAGGTCTGGGGCTACCCCCGCACCGTCAAGGTGAAGGGCGTCGCCACCGACCTCATCCGCGCGAAGTACGCGGAGTTCCTGTCGGTCACGCCGGCCGCCGAGAACACGCTCTACTACGGGGCCATCCCGGATCTCGACGCCTTCGAGGGCCGCAACTTCCAGGCGGAGCGCTTCTCGAAGAGCTGGACGCAGCCGGACCCGAGCGTCATGCAGATGCTCGTCCACTCGCGCCCGCTGCCGATCCCGCGTCGGCCGGGCTCGATGGTCTCGATGAAGGTCGTCTCCGGCTGATCCCAGCCTGACGACTGATGACTCGCGGGGAGCGGGTCTGCAACACGGCCCGCTCCCCTGTCCTTTCCGAACAACCTCCTATCTCACACGAAACAGCCATGAGCAACACGAACTACCGAGTGGGTCCCAAGGGCGGCGTCCAGATCGGCCTCCGCTACTTCGGCCCGAACACCGTCATCCCGGCCAGCGCCATGAACGATCGCCAGCGGGAGAACCTGCTGCGCGAGCGCGCCATCGTCATCGACGGCCAGCCCGTGCCGGCCGCCCCGACCGCGCCGACTCCTCCGCCCGTGGGCGTGAGCGAGCGCGAGTTCTGGGACAAGACGAAGACGACCGACGCCAGCGTCGGCGATCCGACGACCTCGAACGCTGCGCAGCGGGCCAAGGCCGCGCTCCAGCAGCTCGCCGTCGATCGCGAGGAAGGCCGCGTCCAGCCGCGCGAGGCGGTCACGAGCGTCGAGCTGGTGCGCGAGCAGCCGGCGGCTCCGGCCGCGCCGTCGCCGTGGACGCACGACCCGGACGGCCTCGTCGGCCAGCCGATCGACGAGCTGCGCCGGCTGATCCGCGCCGTGGACGCCACGATCGAGGTCGATCACCTCGACGAGGTGGACTGCATCGCCGTCCTGTCGGCCGACTACGTGGCTCCGGCCCCGGCCAAGAGCTGACCCACTGAGGAGCTGAGAGATGTCCAACCCGCTGTTCCTGGCCGACGTGGATGCGATGAAGCAGGAGCTGAAGCTCCGCGGCATCCCTGCGTCGGGCGACGACGCGCTCGTGGTCCTGGAGGATTGCCTCCTTCAGGCGCGGCTGGCGTTCTACCGTCGCCTCGGGGCCACGCGGGTTGGACAACTCGTTGCGTTCGCGACGAACTACACCAACCCGACGACGAACGACGAGCTGCTGCGCGCGCTGGCGAAGACCGTGGAGGTCAAGCTGACGTGGTGCGCGCTCGCGGATCGTCTGCCGCAGCTCTGGATGGACGACAGCGGCGGGGCGTGGCAGCAATACAACGAGCAGGGCACCTTCCGCAAGATCACCTTCCGCGAGCGCGAGGACCAGTGCAAGCGCTTCGCCGCGGAGATCGAGCAAGCCATGATCGTCCTCGCGGGCGACGTGGCGCTGGGCGACGAGACCGGCGTGAACGTGACGACGTTCGAGCCCGAGGCTCCGCGCCAGCAGCTCCTCGACACCATCTACCCGCCCGAAGGCGGACTGATCCTCTGATATGGCCAACCTGGGTGACGAGATCCACGCCGCGTTGCTGGCTGCCGTGAAGACGGTGGACCAGTTCCCGGTCGTGACGTACCCTAATGGCGTGCGCACCACGTCCGCGACGGAGTTCCTGTCGCCGGCAACGGTGCTCGCCAAGCCTCTGCAATCGACTTGGAGCATTCCCGAGCGCAACCGTCAGCGGGAGTTCCGCGAGCGGGCAACTTGGCTTTGGGAAGTGACCGTGGAGTTTTCGCGCGAAGTTTCTCTCGAAGAGTTCGAGGACGCGAACACGAACTCGCTGCTGCGCATTCCGCGCACGGCGACGAAGCCGCAAGTGGATCTGATCTTCGAGGAGGCGAACTACGTGCACCCGCCCGAGCAACAAGCTGGTGGTGGGACCCGTGCGAAGTTTCGCGTCCGCGCAGAGCTGACTCCACTGTGATCTTCCCATCAACCCTGACGACCTGACCGACAAGGAGAACGACAATGGCTGGACTCAACACCACCGGCCTCCCGCAGACCAGCGACTACAGCCTGGGCCGTGGGAAGCTCTACGTGGCGAAGCTGGACACCGCGACGGGCAAGCCCGACGCGAGTGGCTGGCGTGACGTGGGCAACGTGCCCGACTTCTCGGTGTCCATCGACATCGAAGAACTGCTGCACCAATCCTCGCAGGCTGGCCTGCGAGTCACCGACAAGCGCGTCGTGGTCTCGCAGACCATGAACCTGTCCATCTCGCTCGACGAGCTGAGCGGTCAGAACATGGCCCTCTTCTTCTCGGGCGACACGGCCACGGTGACGAACCCGGCGGTCGCCGGCTTCGCCGCGGTCGTGCTCACCACGAGCGTCGTGCTCGGGCGCTGGTACGACATCGTGAACGCTTCGGGTGTCCGTGCTATGGACATCGAAGCGGCCAACGTGACGGCTCGCGAAGCCGGCACGCCGACGACGCTCGTGCTGGGCACGGACTACAAGCTCGACCTGAAGATGGGCCGCATCTTCATCTTCACGACCGCGGTGAACATCGCGGCCGGCGAAGACCTCGACGTGGCCCTGGCGGCGGACGCCGGTGCGGCGGCCTCGCTCGATCAGGTCAAGGCGCTCACCAAGTCGAGCGAACAGCTCGTGCTCAAGTTCATCGCCGAGAACCCGGCGAACGACGACGAGCAGATGGAGCTGGAGTTCCACTCGGCGACGCTCTCGGCGGAAGGCGACTTCGCGCTGATCGGCGACGACTGGACGGTGATGCAGCTCAGCGGTGTGGCGCAGCAGGAGTCGGTCGCGACCGGCAGCCCGCGCACGCTGACGATCACCACGCACGCCAACGCCTGATCCCTCGGGGCGCTGTAGACTTCAGTGCAGGCCCCCGCCCGGCGGCTCGCTTGGCGGGGGCCTTCTTCCTGACCCTCAACCTCAACCAGAACTGCAACCACCATGTCCAACACGCAATCCGGCTGGCGCACGAAGACCAGCCTGTTCGAGAAGAAGTACGTCGAGCGCCAGATCGGCGAGGCGACGTGGCGCTTCTACCCCGTCAGCGTGGCTCGCCTCTTCCAACTGCGCGAGACCATCAAGACCATCTGCGGCTCGGCCTCCGCCTTGTTCGGCTCGAACAAGGACGACTGCGGCCAGCAGATCGAGAAGATCACCAGCAACGAAGGCGAGATCCAGCGCACGAACGTCGAGGCGATCCAGCCGGCGCTCGCTGAGCTGCGCGCCAAGCAGCGGCGCGAGGGCATCCGCGAGTCGATCGACTCGCTGCTCAGCGACCAGAACAAGCTCGCGATCGGGCGGCTGCTCGCCGACTCGCTGCGCGAGGAGTTCCCGCGCAACCCGTCCGACGAAGAGGTCAAGGAGTTCATCGACGGGCTCGACCTCGGCGTCATGGTCGAGATGCTGATGGGCTTCGCGGCGGCCAACGCCAAGGTGTTCGGTCCGCTGGGGGAGAAGATGCGGGGAGCGCTGCAAAGCAAGCTCGAAGAGCTGACGCGAAGCGGCGCTCAAGAGGGCGGCGCTCCGGCGGCCCCGAGCGCGCCCGCGTCGTAACCGGAGGGCCGATCGACCCCGAAAACGATCAGCACTGGCGGGATCTGGAGGACGGCGTTACCATGCTCCTGATCTTGACCGGGATGGATCTGGCGACGATCGGCGACTTGGACATCCTGACCTTCAACGCACTTCTGACGAGCGTACTCCGAGTGACCTACAGCCAACGAACCGAGGCAGCCTGGACGGCGATGATCGCCGCGCAAGGCACCCAGAAGTCCATGAAGGACTGGGTGAAGCCGTGGTCGAAGGTTGGAGGCAAGGAGCAGAAGGGCAACCTCGCCGGCTTCCTGGCACTCGTGGGCAAGGGGATCTGAAATGGCTGTCGATCGCGGCGGGCTCAACTACACGATCTCGGTCAAGGACCAGTTCTCGGCGGCGACTGCGAAGTTCGTCACCGAGATCACGAAGGCTCGTCAAGCCTTCGCTGAGTTCAAGGCCGAGTCCCAAGGGCTCGCCGCGACGAACACCCGCATCGCGGTCACGATCGACCGTGCCACGCAGGCGTCGTCGCGCAAGACCAGTCAGCTCAGCGCCGAGGCGGAGGCCGAGCGGAAGCTCACGCGCATCCTGCGCGAGCGCATCGTCGGCGAAGAGCTGCGCGAGCTGGCGCAGCGCAAGGGCGTGCAGCTCTCCGCGCAGAAGACGCGCCAGCTCACGGTCGAGCAGGAGGCCGAGCGCAAGCTGCTGGCCGCCGCTCGCGCCGCTGCTGTCGCGCGCCGAGTCGAGGAGCAGGCACTCAAGCGCGGCATCGACCTCTCGCGCCGCAAGGTGCGCCAGCTCACGGTCGAGGAAGAGGCGCAGCAGAAGGTCGCTGCCGCCCTGCGTCGTCGGCAGGTCTTGGCCAAGACCGAAGAACTCGCGTACGCCGCGGGGATCGAGCTGAGCAAGAAGAAGACGAAGCAGCTCACCGTCGAGGAAGAAGCGCTGCGCCGGGTCGAGAAGGCCGAGCGCGAGCGCGCCGTCGCTGCGCGCGTGTCGGCGATCGAGCAGCAGAAGTTCATCGGGCCGCCCGTGCCGCCCAACTTCGTGCCGCCGACGACGAAGCCTACCGCGCCGGCCGACACGCAGACGCTCAGCGGGCTGGCCAAGGCGCGGAGCCTGCTCGATCAGTTCCGCACTTCGCTCGGGCAGACGAACCAGGGCGGCAACGATCTGCTGTTCACCTTCCGCCGGCTGTTCGGCGTGCTCGCTGCGTTCCAAGCGGCGCGCGCCATCTTCACCGGCTTCATCGAGTTCATCAAGGCCGGTATCCAGTTCAACGCCACGATCGAAGACACTCGGCTTGGGATCGCGTCTGTGATCGTGGCAACGGGCGAACTCGCAACCGCGCAGGGCAAAGTCACCAACAGCGGCGAAGCGTTCTTGCTCGCGCAGCAGGAAGCGTTGCGCCAGCAGCGGCTGCTGCGTGCCGAAGCTCTGAAGACCACGGCGACCTTCAGCCAGTTGCTTGAGACGTTCCAGACGGCTCTGGGTCCTGGCATCGCGGCGGGCTTGAAGCCGGATCAGATCCGCGAGTTCTCGGTGCGCATCTCTCAGGCCGCGTCGGCGATCAATCTCTCGCAGAACCAGCTCGCGGAGGAAATCCGCTCGATCCTGTCGGGCACGATCCAAGCGCGCACGACGCGCATCGCCACCACGCTCGGCATCACGAACGAGGACATCCGACGCGCTCGTGAAGCGGGCACGTTGTTCGAGTTCTTGCAAGAACGCTTCCAGTCGTTCGGCATCGCTGGTGAAGCCGCCAGCAAGACCTTCACCGGCTTGACGCAGATCCTCAAGGGTGCGCTGGAAGAACTCGCTGGTCTGGCAGCGCAGCCGCTGTTCGAGGATCTGAAAGCAGTCCTTCAGGAGATGGTGGATCTACTGCTGACGATCGGACCTGATGGCGCGGTCATCATCAACCCTGATGCGATCGAAGCCATCGCTCCGATCTTCCTCGGCATCCAGAGCGCGCTCGCGTCGATCCGCGACACGGCTGGCCAGATCGGATTCGGCGATCTCCAGAGCAGCGCCAAGGTGATCGGCGTGGCCATCGCGGCTGCCGGCGAGATCATCGCTGGCGTGGTGAAGGGTCTGGTGGACGGCTTCCAGGTCGTCATCTCGATCATCCAGGCTGTCGCCAAGTCGTTCGGCGGACAGACCAAGAGCCTCAGCGAGATCGTCGCTCTGGTGACGAAGTATTCGGTGATCTTCGGCTCGGTGCTGGTGATCGTCGGACTCGTCGGCACCGCACTCAACGCGCTGCTGTCGCCGCTGCGTCTCGCGATCTCGCTCGTGACGACGCTCGCCACCGGCGCGCTCAACGTGCTCAATGCTTTCCTCAAGCTGCCGGTCGCGATCCAGGCGGCCTTCGGTCGGCTCGTGCTCGTGGTCGGCATCTTCCTCGCCATCGCCGAGGCGGTGCGCCAGATCACCGAGGGCATCTTCGGCGTCAACCTGTCGCTGAAGCAGACGATCGAACTCATCACCCTCGGCTTCCTCGGCGGCATCTTCGACGCCATTAGCGCGATCGAGGAGCTGGCCTTCAAGATCAAGAACTCGATCAGCGAGGCGTTCACCACCGCGGCCGAAGCGGCGATCAACTTCGTCAATGAAGCGCGGTTGCTCATCGCGTCTTTCACCGGCGACGACAAGGAAGCCCAGGCCATCGCGGCCGAACAGCTCGAAACCGAGAAGGCTCAGGACCGCGAGCGCTTCATCCGTCGCAAGAAGTTCGAGCTGGAGCTGGCCGACCTGCGCCGGCAGAACGAGGCGAAGTCGCTGGCGTTCACTGACGAGATCGCGAAGGTCGTCGGCGAAGCTGCTGGGCAGGACGCTCTCGGCCAGATCCCGAGCACGATCGAAGAGCTGCTGGGCGGCCTGACCTCGTTGTTCGGGGGCTTCGACCTCGGGCTGTCGAGCTTCTTCAAGGATCTCCAGGACGGCAAGGGCCTCGACCTCAACGGCTTCTTCAACCTCGACGAGTTCCTGGCGAAGATCAAGAAGGCGCAGGAAGACGCAGCGGCCGGCGGGGGCGCAGGTCTCACCATCACGCCTCGCGGTTTGCCCGTCACCGACGAGCAGCGTCGCGAGTTGGCCGAAGCGCAGCAGAAGCTCGCGCTCACGCAGCAGCAGGTGGCCGCACAGCGCGCGCTCAACGATCTCAACCGGCAGAACGCCTCTCAGGATGCGGTGCGTCTCCAGGAGCTGCGCAACCAGCTCATCGAGTTGCAGACGCAGCTCGATACGCAGCGCGTGCTCAACGAGTTGGAAGTCCAGAAGGCTGCTCAGGCCATCGGTGGAGCGCAAGGCGAAGAGCAGCGGCTGTTCCTGGAAGAACAGTTGGCTGTCCTGAAGGCGCAGCAGATCGCCGACGAGGAAGAGCTGAAGGCCAAGATCGACGAGACGAACCTCGCGCTCGAACGCCAGCGCCTCATCGTCGAGGGCACGATCAACGACGGCTTCGGCCAAGGGCTCGCCGACTTCGCCAACCAGTTCTCGTCGGCGTTCCAAGCCGGCATCAATATCGCGGGCGGGCTGCTCCAGTCGTTCACGAGCTTCGTGAGCGACAGCATCGTGTCGGCGTTCGATCCGAACAACGACACCTCGATCAAGGAGCGCTTCGGCCGCTTCCTCGGCGACCTCGCGAAGCTGATCCTCAGCGAACTCATCAAGCTCCAGATCGCGAAGCTACTGCTGGGCTTCGGCTTCGGAGGCGGAGCGCCGGCCGGTGCGGCCGAAGGCGGCTCGATCGGCATGGCGCACGGCGGCTCGATCCCGCGACGCGGGGCGGCCAGCGCGGCGCACTACGGCGTGGGCGTGCGCGGGCTGGTGGGGGGCGGACAGGCCACGCCTCCGCCGGGCATCGACCGTCGCGACACCGTGCCGATCTGGGCGCAGCCGGGCGAGTTCATGCAGAGCCTCGCCGCGGTCCGCACCTACGGGCGCGATTTCATGGAAGCGCTCAACCGTCGCGTGATCGACCCGCGCTCGCTGCGCGGGCTGGCTGGGCTCCGCACGACCAAGCGGCTCGCCAGCGCGGCGCACCGCGGCCCTGGCTTCGCCACGGGCGGCCTGATCTCCGAGCAGATCGCCAAGCAGACCGCGGCCCAGTCGCTCGTGGCGGCTCAGCCGAGCGGTGGCGGGGGCGTCCAGCGCGCCGTCGTGGTGGCCGGCGAGGCCGAGTTCGACAAGCTGGTTTCCGGTGGCTCCAACTCGCTCATCCGGTGGATGCGCGACAACCGGGATACCGTTCGTGGTATCCTTGACCGAGGCTAATCGCATGGCACTTCGTTGGATCGAGGGGTTCGAGACGCACCGTGGCAGCGGCCATCTGGGCCGCAAGTACGCCAGCACCGCCGGCATCGGAGCCGTGAACTCGGCTGCCGGTCGGGTGAGCGGCAACTCGGCCACCGGGCAGCTCGTGATGGTGTCGAAGAGCCTCGGGCTCAACAACACCTGGATCATCGGCTTCGGCCTGTTCGTGCCGGCCAACTTCACGGCCTCGACGAACGGCATCTACATCGAGAAGGGTGCGACCGAGCAGGTTCATATCGGCTTCGTCAACACCGCCGGCAGCTTCAACCTCACGGTGAACCGAGGGGCGACGGTGCTCGGCACCACGACTGCCGACTTCGCCTACAACGTCTGGCACTACTTCGAGCTGAAGGTGACGTGCCGCACGGGAACCAACGGCTCCTTCGAGCTGCGCCAGAACGAAGTCAACGTCCTCTCGGCCAGCGGCATCAATACCGCGAACGCCGGCAGCGACGGCGCGGACATCTGGGCGCTGCGCCTCGTCGCGAACCTGTCGGTTCGCTGGGACGACATCTACGTCTGCGACGACATCGACCTCGGCGATGGTCTGCCGAACGACGACTTCAAGGGCGACACGCAGGTCCGCGGCTCGCTGCCCAACGCTGCCGGCGACGTGCAGACGTGGACGCCCGGCACCGGCGTCACGCACCACACGCTCGTCGATGATGCGGCAACCTCGGCTCCCACGGACGGCACCGATGTCGTGCACAGCGACACGAACGGCAACAAGGATCTGTTCGAGTTCCAGGATCTCACTGCCGTCAACGGCAACATCTACGGCGTGATGATCCACAGCCAATGCGCCATGAACGCGGCTGGTTCTCGCACGCTCAAGCACGTCTACCGAGACGTGGCGAACGTGGAATACAACCCGCCGAACTTCATCGTCAACTCGACGACCTACACGGAGTTCCAGGACATCCTGCCGATCAACCCGAACACGGCACTGCCCTGGACGGAATCCGATCTCAACAACGCGCAGTTCGGCATCGAGGTGGTGAGCTAATGGCACTTCGCTGGTTCGAGGGCTTCGAGGGCATCCGTCTCGGCGCGCTGCTCTCGCGCAAGTACGCGGTGGTCGCCAACTCCGGCGGCATCGTGGGCACCACGGTCGGTTGGCAGGGCAAGGGCTTTGCTCTCGACGCGAACAACAACACGAACGGTCCCGATTTCACGACCTATCCGCTGGTCGGTTCGGTCGCGAACTCCTGGACGCTCGGCTGGGCGTGGCGTCACGACTACACGAACGGTCTGCCGGGGTCGCCCACGCATATCCCGGCCGTGGATCTCCACGACAGCGTGGGCCAGCAGCTCCAGTTCGAGATGGTCGCTGCGACCGCCAGCCCTACGAAGGCCGGCGGAGGCTACTGGCGCTTGCAGGTCCGCCGCGGCTCGACGGTGCTCGGGCTGTCGGACATGATCTTCGAGTCGTTCAAGTGGTACTACATCGAGGTCAAGGCCACGATCCATCCGAGCACGGGCAGCTTCGAGATGCGCTGGTGGACGCTCTTCTCCACCTCGGCCACGGTGGACACCTTCGGCGGCGCGACGATCAGCGGCATCAACACCGCCAACCAAGGCTCGGCGGGCGCGGACCGCGTGCGCATCAACCTGCGCTCGCAGCCGGGCATCGGCGAGACGTACATCGACGACCTGTACGTCCGCGACGACTCGACGTACATGGGCCGACAGGTGATCGAGGTCATCGCGCCGAGCGCCAACGGCGTCACGCAGCAGTGGGATCTCGCAGGCGGGGCCACGGATCTGCAAGACGCCTGGGACGAAAGCGCGTTGACGCAGAGCACCGGCGAAGACGACACCCGCGTTACGTCGGACACGACCGACGAGATCGCGCTCGCGGCGTACGACGACCTCGTGAACATCCGGCTCGTGACCGTGAATGGTCTGCTGCTGCACACGCAGCACCATATGGACACGTCCGGCGATCGAGACTTCGTGCCGCTCCTGCGGCGCGCGGCTGGCCCGAGCGAGTTCGAGGGCACGGCGGTCAACGTGAACGGCACCGCGTACACCGGCAGCAGCGAGGTGTTCGTGAACGATCCGAACACCTCGTCGCCGTGGGTGATCGCGGACATCAACGCCTACCAGTTCGGCGTCAAGACCAAAACCTAATCCACGATGGTCCGGGTCAATCTCACTCGCGAGTCGGTCGAAGTCGCCAGCGCGACGGAGCCGACCATCGGCGTCACGCGGCAGCACGCCGAGGTGATCGCGAACGCGGACGAGGCCAACGCGGAGCGGGTCAACGCTTCGCGCATGAGCTTCGAGTTCGCGTTCCAGACGCCGGACACGATCGGCGTCACGCGGCAGCACGCGGAGGTGATCGCGAACGCGGACGAGGCCAACGCGGAGCGGGTCGATTGCTCTCGCATGAGCTGGGAAATGGCCTTCAACACGCCGCGCACCATCGGCGTCACGCGGCAGCACGCGGAGGTGATCGGCAACGCCGACCAAGCCAACGGCGAGCGCGTCAACGCTTCGCGCATGAGCTGGGAAGTGCTCTCGCGCAAAGGGCCGAACCCGGTCATCCCGCTGGCGCTCGCCGCCGACGTGGACTTCTTCTTCCACAACTGGGCCGAGCCGCCGACGCTCGACAGCGGCTGGCTCACGGACATCCAGATCGCTTCGACCGGAGCCGAGGAGCGTCGCGGGCTCTCGCAGCGCCCGCTGCGCGCGATCTCGTTGCAGTGGCTCGTCTCCGAGAAGGCCGAGGCTGACCGGATGCTCGTGCGCCTGCGCAAGATGGCGGCCGGGCGCTTCCAGGTGCCGCTCTACATGGATCAGGTGCCGCTGACCGCTGCGGCTTCCTCGGGAACCAACCTGCTGACGATGGACCCGACCATCGGCCGCTTCTTCACCGGCGGGCGCGTCGCGATCGTGCGCCGCGGGGTTGTCGGGGGCGCGACGCCGATCATGGTCCAGTACCACCAGATCCAGTCGCGCACGACGAACACGATGACGCTGGCGACCAACCTCACGGCCGACGTGATCGCGGGCGATCTCGTGATCCCGCTGATCGACTGCGAGATCGTCTTGACGCCCACGATGCAGTACGTGAAGGCGTACGGTGCTACCGTGCGGCTCACGGCGATCGAGGTCGCCGGCCCGAGCCAACTGCCGGCGCGGATCTCCGACTTCCCGGACGGCTTCCAGCGCTTCCGCAACAAGCCGATCTTCTACATCGAGCCCGACTGGATCAACGGTGTGGACGTGGGCGTCAGCCGCCAGGGCGAGCGGGCGAACGCTGGGCGCACCGATCTCACCTACGTCGCGGCCGATCGCGGTCGGCAGAGCGCGAGCTACTTCTTCAGCGCGCAGCGCGACGACGCGCTCAAGATCATCGACTTCTTCGAGACGCGACGCGGCCGGCTGCGGAGCTTCTGGCTCGTGGATCAAGACCAGCTCTGGACGGCGCTCGCGACCACGACGACCTTCATCGACATCGACCCGTTCGGCGACTTCGACAACTTCCAGGAGGAGCTGGATTTCGTCGGCATCGTGATGAAGGACGGCACCATCCATATCCGCGAGGTCGTCACCATCCAGGCTGTGCTGGGCGTGTGGCGCATCACCGTGGACCCGGATCTGCCCTCGATCGACCTGACGCAGGTGCGGCGCATCGCGCGGGCGCGCTACATGCGCTTCGACACCGACTCGATGACGGAGAACTGGAACACCGACGACGTGATGACCACGCGCCTCGGGTTCCTCGAAACCCTTGCTGAAGAGGACGTGGAGCTGTGACGCGCGCCTACGCTCAACCCGAGAAGGAATCGTTCTGCCTCGTCACCTTCCAGTACGGAAGCCCGACCTCGCCGACCTTCTCGCGCTACACCGACTGGAACGAGGACTACGTGGGCGGCTATGTCGGCACGCCCGCCATGAAGATCACGCTGCCCGAGAACTCGGGCACGTTCGAGGAGCGGACGCTGAAGATCGAGATGCCGCTCGACGCCTTCACCGATGCAGCGAGCGGCGGTCTGCCTCACTCGCCGATCTACGTAACGGTGCAGGAGATCAGCCGCGCGCTCTCGGGCGGGCCGGAAGCGCTGAGCCTGTTCGCGTTCAAGGGCCGCGTCATCAAGACGGTGCGCAACAGCGACGGGCGCTCGGGGCGCGTCATGTTCCACGCGCAGCCGGTGAAAAGCCGGCTGGAGATCCCGCTCGCACTGTCGTGCAACCACCACTGCCCTTGGACGCTCTTCGGGCGGGGCTGCGGGCTCGCGAAGCAGAGCTTCCTCGCGACGATCACGGCCATTGACGGCAAGCGCTTGACCACGGCGAGCGCGTCGATCACCACCGGGCACCCGGACAAGTTCTGGCACCGCGGCTACGTCGAGTACCAGGGGCTGCGCATCGGCATCCAGAACTGGTCGCTGGCCGACCCGACGTACATCTACCTCGTGAAGCAGCCGCCCGCCTCGTGGCTCGGTCCCACGCTGACGTTCGTGCCGGGCTGCGACAAGACGATCGAGACGTGTCGCTCGCGCTACGGCAACGAAGAGCACTTCGGCGGCGTCGGCTACGCGATCCCGGCGTACAACCCGATCCTTGAGGACCCGGCCTGATGGTCCGCATCATCCAACCGCGCTGGACGTGGCACGAGCTGCGCTTGGCGAGCAAGGCGTCGCCCTCGCAGGCCAACGGCATCGAGCGCCGCCTGGAGGAGATCCTGCGAAGCTGGGAAGACACGCGCTACATGAGCGGCCAGCAGAGCAAGGGCGTGCACGCCGATTGCATCGGCTTCGTCTTCGGGGTCGTGGACGAGCTGTACGGGCGGCCCTCGCCGCCTCGTCCGGTGCTGCCGCCGGACACGGCCATGCACTCTCGCGAGAAGGCGCTCGCGACCATCAAGACGCTGCGCCAGCTCTACGCGCCCAACAGCCGCATCGAGGACGGCACCATCCAGCCGGGCGACATCGTTGTGACCGGGCAGCGCGCGGGCGGGCCTGGGCACGTTATGATTGTGGGTCCCTACCGCAACACGCTCTGGCACTGCGTCAACGAGATCGGCGTCAACCAGACTGGGCTCGGCTTCGCTGATGGCGCGGAGCGGATCTTCGGCGTGTACCGTTTCGACGACCGGGAGAAGTGGGTCCGATGAACCTCCAGAAGAACCAACACCGCGCCGGCTGGGTGCAGCTCGGCTACATGGCGCTGAGCTTCGCGCTGTCGTACATCGCGGGCCGGCTGCTGGCGAAGAAGAGCGGTCTGAAGATCGACGACGACAAGCCGACCACGCTCACGACGCGCGGCAGCTACACGAACTTCGTCGTCGGCTTGCGGCGCGTCGGCCCGGTGTTCACCTGGGCGGGCGACCGCGAGATCAAGAAGGAGAAGGCCGGCGGGGGCAAGGGCGGTGGCAGCTCGCAGAAGACCGAGATTTTCTACGAGGCTGGCTGGCATGTCCTCTGCTCGAACGGGCCGGTGCGCGCGCTGCACCAGATCGTGCAGAGCGGCAAGATCATCTTCCAGGGTCCCATCACGGCTGACTCGCACCCGTCCGGCTCGACGATCAACCTCGGCAAGGAGGGCTCGTTCACGATCTACTGGGGCGAGGAGAACCAGCCGATCAACGCCTTCCTCGGCAACGCTGGCCGCGTGGGCATCGCTTCACGCTGGCCGTTCTTCTGCTACGTGGTGTGGAACAAGAAGCGCCTGTCCACGTCGCCGCAGTGGCCGGTGCTCGACTACGTGATCGACCGTCGCTGCGAGATCAGCGAGACCATCCTGACGCAGACGCCCTCGTACTACGAGCCGACGCGCACGCTCACCGGGCCGACCGAGACCATCATCGGCCATACGAACGGCGCTGAGGGGTCGGGCCATCTGATCTTCTCGGGCGACATCACCAACACGTTCAAGCCGCTGGATCACGTCGAGCTGACCGGCAACACGATGGCGGATGGTGAATACATCATCTACGACAGCGAGACCTTCCAGGTCATCGTCGGCACCAACCCGTTGAACGGCGCTCCGATCTACGCCGTGCGCACGCGCGTCTACCTCTACGGCGGAGTCAGCGGAGCCGACGACAACGGCACGTTGCAGACCTACGAGGAGCTGCCCGACGACGGCCTCAACCCGGCGCACGTCGTCGCCGAGGTGTTGTTCGCCGAGTGGCCGCAGGGGCTCGGTCTCGATCCCAACGG
>Ga0075163_10000539_pt1 | contig 48495 bp, 34 predicted proteins | sample JI1023141ADNA_FD_71478 | JGI IMG/M metagenome (GOLD analysis project Ga0075163, IMG submission 71478) | Wastewater effluent complex algal communities from Wisconsin, to seasonally profile nutrient transformation and Carbon sequestration -... | ecosystem: Engineered > WWTP > Effluent > Algae...
CCGCTGCGCCCCTTCGGATAGTACGTGGCGCCGAGCACCATGCCCTGATTGACCAGCCGCTGGAACGGCTCGCGGGTGCCGACATGCCCGAGGTCGAACAGGACCTTGTGCCAGAAGCGGGCGTAGAGCAGGTGCAGCACCGCGTGCTCGGCCCCGCCGACGTAGAGGTCGACGGGCAGCCAGTAGTCGGCGGCGGCCTTTGAAAAGGGGGCCGCGTCGTTGCGCGGGTCCATGAAGCGCAGGTAGTACCAGCAGCTGCCGGCCCACTGCGGCATGGTGTTGGTCTCGCGCAGCGAGCCGTCGGGGAGCTCGCGCCAGGCGACGGCCTTGCTGAGCGGGGGCTCGCCGGTCTCGCTGGGCTGGAAGTCGGCGAGCTCGGGCAGGGTGACCGGGAGCTCGTCGGCGGGCACCGGCACGACCTCGCCGTCCGGGCGGTGGATCAGCGGGAACGGCTCGCCCCAGTAGCGCTGGCGGGAGAACAACCAGTCGCGCAATTTGTAGGTGACGCGGCGGCGGCCGAGGCCGCGCTGCTCGAGCCACGCGATCATGCGCTCCTTGGCCTGCGCGGTCGGGAGGCCGTCGAGGAAGCCGGAGTTGACGGCGACGCCGGGCTCGCTGTGCGCGGCCTCGGCGATCGGGCGCGCGCCGCCGCCGACGACCTCGACGATCGGGAGGGACATCGCCTGCGCGAACGCGTGGTCGCGCTCGTCGTGGCCGGGCACCGCCATGATCGCGCCGGTGCCGTAGCCCATCAGCACGTAGTCGGAGATCCACACCGGGACGCGCGCGCCGTTGGCGGGGTTGATCGCGTGGGCGCCGGTGAACACGCCGGTCTTCGCGCCCTCCGCGGCCTCGGCCTGGCGCTCGCGCTCGCTGCGGGCCGCGGCGCGCCCGACGTAGGCGGTCACCGCGTCGCGCTGCCCGGCGGTCGTGATCGTCGCTACCAACGGGTGCTCCGGCGCGAGGACCATGTACGTCGCGCCGAACAGGGTGTCGGGGCGGGTCGTGAACACGCGGATCGGGGGGGTGGAGTCGACCGCGCCGTCGACCGCGAACTCGACCTCGGCGCCGTCCGAGCGCCCGATCCAGTGGCGCTGCATGTCGAGCACGCTCGCCGGCCACTCGAGGCCGTCGAGGTCGCCGAGCAGGCGCTCCGCGTAGGCGGTGATGCGCATCATCCACTGGCGCATCGGCCGGCGCACGACGGTGTAGCCCTTCTCGACCTGCTCCGCGACCTCCTCGTTGGCGAGCACGACGCGCAGCTGCGGGCACCAGTTGACGGGCGCGTCGTGGAGGTACGCGAGGCGGCGCTCGTCACGGTAGCGGCGCACGGCGGCGGGGCCCTGGGCCTCGACCTCGGCGGGGATCGCCAGCTCGGCGATCGGGCGCGCCTTGCCGGCCTCGACGTCGTACCAGGCGTCCCAGATCTGCAGGAAGATCCACTGCGTCCACTTGTAGTAGTTGGGGTCGGTGGTGTCGACCTCGCGGGCCCAGTCGTACGAGAAGCCGAGCGTCTTGAGCTGGCGCTTGAAGTTGCGGATGCACTCCGCCGTGCGCACCGCCGGGTGCACCCCGTTCTTCATCGCGTAGCGCTCGGCCGGCAGGCCGAAGGCGTCCCAGCCCATCGGGTGCAGCACGTTGAAGCCGCGCATCCGCTTGTAGCGGGCGAGGATGTCCGTCGCGGTGTAGCCCTCCGGGTGGCCGACGTGCAGGCCGTCGCCCGAGGGGTACGGGAACATGTCGAGGACGTAGTACTTGGGGCGCTCCGGGTCGACCTCGGCGCGGAAGGTGTGGTGCTCGTCCCAGAAGCTCTGCCAGCGGGCTTCGATGGCGCGAAAGTCGTAGGTCATGGGCCGGGCAACGCTAGTCGGTCGCGCGGAAAAAGCCAAGCGCGCGGCTCACGGCGGCGGGCACGACTTCGCCGTGGTGACCACGAAGATCTGCGCGCGGGCCTCGAGCTGGTCCCTGGTCACCACGGTCGGCACGTCGCCGTCCTCGCCGTAGCAGCGGCCGAGCGTGCCCGAGCCGGTCAGCGTCTGGGCCTCGATCTGGAACCGGCCGCTGACCGGGACCGTGACGGACACGTCGAGCGCCGTCTGGCTGCTGGGACAGGCGATCGAGTCGCCGGTCCATTCCATGTACGGGTCGGTCTTGATCGTGCACGGCGCCGTCTCGCTGACGCAGCCGACCTGGCGCGCGAGGAAGCGGACGACCGTCGCGCCCTCGGTGCCGCACAGGTCGATGCCGTCGAGCTTGGCGAGGAAGGTCGCGTGCGGCTCGCCGGTCTCCGGCGCGCCGGTGCTCGAGCCGCCGGTGCTCGCGGTCGCGGTGTCGGCGGGCTCGGGCTCGCTGCAGGCGGTGAGGGCGAAGCTGAGGGCCGAGGTCAGGGCGAGGAGGCCAGCGGGGGCGACGAGAGTGGCGGAGGCGCGCATGCGAAGCAGTTACTTCGCCTTACCACCTTTGCCCTTCCCGGTGTTGCCCTGGGGCTTGCCCTGGGTCTCGACGTGCTTGTCGCCCTTGGCGCCCTTGCCGGTGACGCCGGCGGCGGCCGACTCGACGCCGGCCTTGCTGGCCTTGAGGACATCTTGCCAGGTCTTGCGGCGGGCGGCGGGGAGGCTGGCGAGGCGGTCGGCGACCTCTTTCTCGACGGCGGCCCAGTTCTTGCCCTTGGCCAGCACGTCCTCGAAGGCCGCGAGGATCGCCGGGCGGTAGACGCGGTCGAGGTCGAGCTTGGCCGTCGTCGACGCCTCGGTGACGATCTTCGCGTCGCCGTAGAAGCGGCCCTTGCACGCGGCCTGGACCTTGGGCTCGGCGGCGACGACGGCCGCGACGGCGGCGTCGGTCTCGGCGAGGCCGGCGGTCGCCAGGCTGTCGGGGCCGAGCGTGCCCCACAGGTGCGCGAGCGTCTCCGTCAGCGCCTGCGCGTGGCGCTGGCCGGCGCGCAGGACCTCGCCCGCGGCGCCGTTCTTGGCCGCCTGCTCCTTGCCCTTGCCGACGACCATCGTCGAGCACATCGCGGCCTGCGCGAGCGCGACGCGCTGGAGGTCCTGGGCGACGCGCAGGCCGAGCGCGGCGACGCGGTCGGGCGCGGGCGCGGGCGCTGCCTTGGCCGCGGCCTCGGCCTCGCCGAGCAGGTGGCCGCTGGCCTCGAGGTCGAGCTCGGCGGCGACGAGGTCGTAGTCCTTGAGGCCGGTCGGGAGCAGCGCGGCGAGCTGGTCGGCGGCGACGCGGTAGCCGCCGGCGGCGGCGTTGACGGTGATCGGCGCGCCGCTGTACTTGCCGGCCTTGGCGGTCAGCGGCTGCTCTTTGGCGGCCGGGGCCTTGGTCAGCGCGAAGGTCACGCGGTCGGGCCCGACGAAGCTCGTCTTCAGCGGCTTGCCGCCGAGCGTGAACTTGGTCTTGTCGGAGAAGTCGGCGCCGCGGACGACGCCCTCGACGCCCTTGCCGTCGGCGCCGGACCAGAACGCCAGGCCGCGCACGATCGGCGTGCGCACGGTCGCGACCGGCTTCTTGCTGGCGAACTCGCGGCCCTGCGACACGGCGACCAGCGGCTGGTCGAGCGGGGCGTCGGCGGGCACCGTGAGCACGACCTTGCTGGCGCTCGCGCCCTCGACCGGCGTCAGCGTCACCTGTCCCAAACGCCAGGTCGTGACCGCGTCGAGCTTCTTGCCGCTGACCTTGAGCTCGCCGGGCGCGCCGACCTCCTTCGGGACGGTCGTCAGCACCGGGGTCGGGTGGACCGTGAACTCGGTCGCGAGCGTCGCCGTCTTGCCGCGCGCGCTCGCGGTGATCGCCGCGGTCTTGCTGCCCTTGGCGACGGTCACCTTGGCCTCGGCCTCGGTCTGCTCGCTGGCCTTCAGGGTCTTGGTGCCGAGCTTGATCTTGACCTTGCCGGCCAGGTGCGCGCCCTTGACCGCGACCTGGTCGCCCTCGAAGCCGGCCGGCGGGACCACGCTCGCCAGCGTCGGCGCGTAGAAGATCTCGTAGTCCTTCTTGAGGCCGGCCTCGCCGGCGATGCTCTTGACCGCGACCGCGCCGGTCTGCAGGCCCTCGGGCACCGTGAACTTGAGCGCGCTCGCGGTCTGCTCGGCGATCGGCACCGCCGCGCCGCCGACCGTCAGCGCCGTGACCTTGTCGAGCGCCTTGCCCTTGAGCGTCACGGTCTCGCCGGGGGCCGCGAACTTCGGCGACGCGCTGGTCAGCTTCGGCGCGGGCACGAAGGTGAACGTCGTCAGCTCGGCGAGCTTCTTCTTGCCGCGGTACAGCGTCAACTTCTTGCCGGCCTTCGCGGTGTCCGGCACGGTGGCGGTGACGGTGTTCGCGGTGACCTTGAGGTCGGTCAGCGGCTTGCCGTCGAGCTTGATCGTGTCGCCCTCGGCGAGGTCGGTGCCGGTGATCGTGAGCGTCGCGCCGGCGGCGAACTCGGCCGGCGCGACCGCGGTCAGGGTCGGCGCCGCGGCGGCCTCGACCGGGGCAGGATCGGCCGCGCGCGCCGGCGCGGGCGACCACGCGAGCAGCGTCAGCAGGGCGATCCCAGCGCGCGCAGAGGTGGCCATGTTTGTGCTAGAGGGGCGCCGATCTGTGAACCACACGCGCCGACTTTCTCGCTCGGTGCGGCCGCAGTCAAGCTATTCTCGGCGCCACTTCACGATGCCGCGCCGCACCCGTGTCCCCCTCAGTATCTCTGTCTCTGGACTTTGCTCGGCAGCAGTTTGCCTCGCACTGATCGCGCCCGCCGGGTCGGTCGGCGCGACCGGCAAGCAGGACGCGCCGACCGGCAAGCGCATCGGCAAGCCGACCGCGCGCGTGCTGCCGGCGGGCGCCCAGCGGGCCCGGCCGCTGACGCTGGCGACCCCGGGCAAGGCGGCCGCCGCCGCGCCGCACGTGCGCGACGCGATCCTCGGCCTGAGCGCGCTGGCCGAGTCCCCGCCGCGCGTGCGCACCGGCCCCGGCGGCGGCCTGCAGCGGTTTCACGGCCGCGTCGCCAACCCCCACGGGCGCGGGATCGCGGCCGCGGCCGCGCTGCTGCACGAGCACCGCGACGCGCTCGGCCTCAGCGCCGCGCCCGGAGCCGTTCAGCTGGTCCAGCGCGACCTGTCTCAAGCGCCAGGTGACGGCCTGCACGTGGCGATGGCCGTCACGTACGCGGGGCTGCCGGTGTGGGGGGCCGAGGTCGCGGCGCACTTCGCCGACGACGGCGCGCTGACCTCGATCAACGCGCAGCGGCTCGGCCCGCTGACCCCGCCGATGGCGCTGCGCTACGGCCCGGACGCGGCCCGGCAGCGCGCGCGGCAGTACAACGGCGCGACATCGAAGGACGGCGTGGTCGCCGACCTCGGCGCGGCCGAGCTCGGCGTGTGGCCGGGGGCGCAGGGCGGCGCGCTGGCGTGGCGGCTGGTGCAGTCGGTGCGGCTGCCGGACGGCACGCCGCAGCACTACGCGACCTTCGTGCACGGCGACAGCGGCGAGGTGCTGGCCCGTCACCCGCTGGTGCACACCGAGACGGTGATGTCGACGACGGGCACGGCGACCAACCAGCTCGGCAAGCAGGTCACGCTGCGCATCAGCTACTACCCGGACAAGAAGAGCTACGCGCTGTACGACCAGAGCAAGGGGCTCGCGGCGGCGACGCTGCAGACCTACGACGCCGACAACGACCAGTACAGCGCGTCGCTGGCGACCGCGGGCAAGAAGGACGGGTGGGACGCCGGCCTGGCGACCGCGCACGATCACATGACCAGGGTGATCGACTATTACGCCAAGACCCACGCGCGCAACTCGTGGGACGGCGAGGGCGCGCAGGTCAAGCAGCTGGTGCACTACGGCAAGGATTTTAATAACGCGTTCTGGGACTCGTACAACCAGCACATGGCGCTCGGCGACGGCGACCAGGACATCTTCAAGGAGTTCACGCGCGCGCTCGACGTCTCGGCCCACGAGTTCTCCCACGCGGTCGTCAGCGGCACCGCGAACCTGGTCTACCAGGGCCAGCCGGGCGCGCTCAACGAGAGCTTCGCCGACGTGATGTCGGTGATGGTCGACCGCGACGACTGGCTGATCGGCGAGGAGATCGTCGGCCTCGACTACTTCCCCAAGGGCTACGCGCGCAGCATGTCCGACCCGGCCGGCGGCAACCAGCCGGCGCACATGAAGGACTACGACAGCAGCCCCTTCGACTACGGCGGCGTGCACAAGAACAGCGGCATCCCCAACCACGCCGCGTACCTGCTGGCGACCGCGAAGAGCCGCGAGCTGGTCGAGAAGGTCTGGTATCGCACGCTGTACAAGCACCACATCGGCAGCCAGGCCAGCTTCGTCGACATGGCCGAGGGCACCATGGCCGCGTGCGACGAGCTGGTCGCCGCCAAGCAGGCCGCGCCCGCCGACTGCGTCGAGACCGCGAAGGCGTGGGTCGCCGTCGGGGTGCTCGGCGCCGCCGACGTGCCGATGGACGGGTGCCCGCAGAACGCCAGCGACAAGGGCGGCATCTGCTACTGCGACCCGGGCTACGTGCCCAACAACGACGGCTCGACCTGCGTCGAGCTCGGCCAGGTCGACTGTCCGGCCAACAGCATCGAGGCCAACGGGCAGTGCTTCTGTCAGGACGGCTTCAAGCCGAACGCGGACTTTAGCCAGTGCGTGGCGATCGACAAGGGCTGCCCGCTCAACAGCTCGTGGGACGCGGCGCTCAAGGCCTGCAAGTGCGACCCGGGCTTCGAGGGCACGCCGAACGCGATCGACGGCAAGTGCGAGGCGATCGAGTCCGACTGCCCGACCAACAGCCACCCCGAGTGGCCCGACCCGAAGATGCAGGACCAGTACCTGTGCGCCTGCAACGAGAACTTCCAGGACGACGGCAACGGCGGCTGCGAGGTCGTGCCGGGCACCTGCGGCAACGAGTCGTTCTTCGGCCGCTGCGACGCCGGCACGCTGATCTACTGCAAGACCGACGTCGAGAGCACGATCGAGACCGTCGACTGCGCGGCCGACGGGCTGGTGTGCGGCAAGTTCGACAGCATCGTCGGCTACGACTGCCTGAACCCCAAGGGCGTCGGCGCCGGCGGGACCTGCAAGGCCGACGGCTACCAGGAGTGCGACGACTCGGTGCCGTTCTGCGTCTCGGAGAAGGACGCGGAGGACGGCTTCTGCTCGCACGACTGCAGCGCGAAGTCGGACTGCCAGGCGAACGCGGCGGAGAAGGCCGCGTTCGACTGCTGCGCGACGGTCTCGGACGGGACGCGCTCGTGCCTGAAGGACCCGTTCTGCGCCGAGAACATCGACCCGAAGGCGACGTGCAACGACGTGCCGGGCGGCAGCAGCTACTTCGGCAAGTGCGACGGCGACGTCCTGATCTACTGCGACGGATCCACTCACGTCACGCAGGAGGTCTTTTGCGACAAGCTCGGCCTCGAGTGCGGGTGGGTCGACAAGACCACCGGCTACAGCTGCGTCGAGCCCGACTCCGGCGCGCTGCCCGAGGCGCCCGACGACTGGTGCCCCTACGAGGACGACGGCGTGTGCGACGCGCCCGAGCGCTGCCCCGAGGGCAGCGACCTGCTCGACTGCAACCCCTGCGGCGAGGTCACGGAGGCCGGCGTGTGCGACGGCGACACGCTCAAGGTCTGCGACCCGCAGGCCGGCCTCGTCACCACCGACTGCAGCGGCATCCCGGCGACGCCGAGCTGCGGCGAGGGCGCGGACGGCCCGGCGTGCGTGCCCGGCGAGGGCGGCGACGACAGCGGCGTGCCCACCGAGGGCGGCGGCGACGACACGACCACGCCCGACACGACCGGCACGAACGGCGACAGCGCCAGCGACACCGCGGGCAACGACAACGGCACGATCACGTGCACGTGCAAGAGCGACGGCGGCGGCTGGGGCGGCCTGTGGCTCGCCGCGCTCGGCCTCGCGTTCATCCGCCCGCGCCGCCGCGGACGCTGACGCGCCGCGAGCGAACGGGCCGCGCGGCCCGTTCGCTCGCTCACTGCAGATCGATCACTGGGGATCGATCACTGAGGATTGATCACCTTGAGCCGCAGCCCGCCCGGGTACGCGTACGAGGTCGCATTCGTATAACCGACGCTGACGATGCCGAACGGGCTGTCGCTCTCGGCGAGGTGGGCGCCCTCGCTGATCTTCCAGTCGGCCACCTCGTACTCGCCGATCGCGTAGTAGCCGTTGACCACCGCGCCGTCGACGAGCACGTCGGGGCCGCCACCGAGGCGGATGATCTGCGCGTAGTGGACGTCGTAGCCGGTGCCGGTGACGAACGCGTAGCGGTCGAGGAACTGCTCGACCGGGACCATCTGGTACATCGCGGGGTCGCCCGTGCCGGCGCCGCCGGCCTGGCTCTCGAGGTACTGCACCGCGAGGAACGGCTTGTCGCCCTCGAGGATGAAGCTGGTCCCGACCGGCACGACGATCTGCTTGAACTCGGCCTTGTTGACGGTCAGCGGGGTGCCCGGCTGCTGCGGGCTGGTGGTCACGGTGGTGCCGTCCTCGCCGCCGAAGATCCGCCAGTAGTGCTTCTCGTTGCCGCGCTTGGGCGAGTGCGCGCCGACGTACTTCTTCCCCCAGTAGTCGAGCGCGAGCATCTGCTCCTGGATGTGGTCGCAGAAGCTGACGTTCACGGTCGGCACGTTGATGCACTCGGACGCGCCGAGCACCCAGATCGGCTTGTCGGCGGTGACGAAGGTGCCCGAGAGGTCGCCGCCGAAGTTGGCGCGGACCTGCAGGGTGTCGAAGCGGTTCATCGCCACCTGCCCGGTCTGGCCGGGGGTGACCGCCGGGACGCCGACGCCGGCGATCGTGTTCTGCGGCGGCGTCCACTTGACGGTCGTGCCGTCCTGGATCGCGATCACGTTGAAGTAGCTCGGGTAGGCGTTGTGGCCGTCGGGCCACGACGAGATCACGTAGTCGGCCTTGAGCGCGTGCTCGGGGAACAGCACCGACGCGTCGTTGGTCGCCTGGCCGGTGATCGGCGAGTGCTGGTAGGCGATGATCGGGATCGTGCTCTGGACGCGGTAGTTGCCGCCCTTGCGCAGGCCCGAGACCTTGTCGTGCGGCGGGTTGGTCATCGCGAAGGTCTGCGTCTTGCCCGGCAGGATCGTCACCGGGGCGCCCTGGGCCTGCTCGACGTTGGTCCCGTTCGGCGTGAAGTAGAGCTGGACCTGCGCCGACTTGGTCTTCGAGGTGTTGCCGAGCACCAGCGAGTCGGTCTCGTTGCCGTAGATGTTGTCGACGCGGCTGGCGATGAACGAGCACCCGATCGTGCTCGGCTCGGCCTCCGCGAGCTGACACAGCGAGACGCACTCGCCGAGGTTGCAGCCCTCGAGGTCCTTGCAGGCGACCGGCGGGTCGAAGGCCTCGCCCTGACCGTTGCACTGCTGGTAGGCGTTCTCGTTGAGGCACTCCTTGATGCCCGGCTGACAGAACAGCGCCGTACACACGCCGCCCGAGCACTTCTGGCCCTGCGGACACGGCTCGGGCGCGAAGCCCTGGCAGTCGGCCGTGCACACCAGCTGCTGGTCGCCCTCGCAGCCCTCGACCGCGCCCGGCTCGCACTCGCACGGCAGCCCGCCGCTGCTGCTGCTGTCGCCCGTCATGCCCGTGCTCGTCGTGCCCGGGTCGGTGGTGCTCGCGGTCAGCAGCGTGGTCGTGCCGGGCTCGCTCGTCGAGCTCGAGCTGCCGGGCTCGCCGGTGCTGCTCGCGGTCACCGGCCCGCCGCTGCTGCTGCCGTCGGAGAGCGTGCCGACGGTGGTCGGCTGCTCGGTCGTCGTCGGCGGCGACGAGTCGGAGGTCGACGGGCCGGGCTCGCTCGTGGACGGGAAGGTCGCGCCGGTCAGGGTGGGGTCGCTGACGGTGACCGCGGTCGTGCCAGCGTCGTCGCCGCAGGCCGCGAGCAGCAGCGCGGAGCCGAGGGTGATGGGTCGGAATTTCATCCCCCCCATGTGCGACGAGCGGGCCCCCGCGCGCAAGCGGCCTTCACCGCTCCCTGTGCGCGCTTGCGCGCCGCGCCGCGCGGGGGCGCGACGCGGGACGTATGCATCTGCAGCCCGCCTCCGAGGCGGACGCGCCCGCCTCATCGCGGCCGACAGGGCCTCACTGGGGGTTGATGATCTCGAGCTTGAGGCCGCCGGGGTAGGCGTACGAGGTCACCGCGGTGTAGCCGACGTTGATGATGCCGAACGGGGCGTCGGACTCGGCGAGGTGGCCGCCCTCGCTGATCTTCCAGTCGGAGACCTCGTAGTCGCCGACGGTGTAGTAGCCGTTGACGACCACGCCGTCGATCAGCACGTCGGGGTTGCCCTTGAGGCGGATGATCTGGGCGTAGTTGGGGTTGTAGCCGTTGCCGGTGACGAAGGCGTAGCGGTCGAGGAACTGCTCGACGGGGATCATCTGGTACGACGCCGGGTCGCCGGTGCCGGCGCCGCCGCTGGTGCCCTCGAGGTACTGGACCGGCAGGAACGGCTTGTCGGACTCGAAGATCGTGCTGGTGTTGTTGGGCACGACGATCTCCTTCCACTCGCCCCGGTTGACCGTCAGCGGGGTCCCGGGCACCGCCGGGTTGGCGGTCACGGTGGTCCCGTCCTCGCCGCCGTAGATGCGCCAGTAGTGCTTCTCGCTGCCGCGCTTGGGCGAGTGCGCGCCGACGTACTTCTTACCCCAGTAGTCGAGCGGGAGCATCTGCTCCTCGATGTGGTCGCAGTAGGTGATGTTGTTGGGGACGTTGACGCAGCTGACCGCGCCGACGACCCAGATCGGCTTGTCGCTGCTGACGATGGTCCCGGAGATGTCGTTCATGTTGCCGACGCGGACCTGCAGGGTGTCGAAGCGGTTCATCACCACCTGGCCGGTCTGGCCGGGGTTGACCGCGTTCACGCCGGCGCCCGCGAGGGTGGCCGTCGGCGGGGTCCACTTGACGACGGTGTTGTCGGCGGTCGCGATCACGTCGAAGTAGCTCGGGTAGCCGCCGAGGCCGTCGCGGTACGACGCGATCACGTGGTCGTTGCGCAGCGCGTGCTCGGGCAGCAGCATCGACGCGTCGTTGGTCGCCTGCTGGCCGATCGGCGAGTGCTGGTAGGCGACGACCGGGATGTTGCTCTGGGCGCGGTACGAGCCGCCCTTGCGCAGCTGCGAGGCCTTGGCGATCGGGGCGTTGGTCAGCTTGAACTCGACGGTCTTGCCGGGCGCGAGGTTGACGGGCCCGCCCTGCGGCTGCTCGGCGTTGGTGTTGGTCGGCGTGAAGTACAGCTGCACCGTCGCGGTCTTCGACTTCGAGGTGTTGCCGACGATCATCGAGTCGGGCTGGCTGTTGTCGTAGTTGTCCATGCGGTTGGCGAAGAACGAGCAGCCGACCGAGCTCGGCGTCGCCTCCGCGACGGCGCACGCCGACAGACACTGGCCCCCGAGGCAGCTCTCCTCCGCGCCGCAGTTGACCGGCGGGTCGAAGGCGTCGCCCGCCCCGTTGCAGGTCTGGTAGGCGACGTCGCTCGCGCACTGCTTGGTGCCCGGCTGACACAGCTTGGCCACGCACGCGCCGTCCTTGCAGCTCTGGCCCTGCGCGCACGGCTTGGCCGAGAAGCCCTGACAGTCGGCGTCGCACACGAGCTGCGCGTCGCCCTCGCAGCCGTCGACGGTGCCCGGCTCGCACATGCAGGCGGCGGTGGTGCCGACGCCGGTCTCGCCGCTCGAGCTGCCGGGGACGACGGTGGTGGTCCCGGGGTCGGTGGTGCTCGCGGTGACGGGGCCGGTGGTCTGGCCGCCGGAGGTGCTGGTGGTCGCGGGCTCGCCGGAGCTGCCGCCGTCGGTGACGCCGCTGGCCACGGTGGTGCCGGCGCTGGTGGTCGGGCTGTCGGTGGACGGCGTGACGCTGTCGGTGATCGGCTCGGACGTGAAAGTGTCGCTGACCGTCGAGGGGGTCATGCCGAGCGTATCGGAGGCGGTGACGCGCCCGGCGTCGTCGCCGCAGGCCGGGGCGAAGAGGAGGGCTGGGACGAGGAGCAGGGGGCGCGGAGAGCTACGCATGCTCTCATGTGCAACGAACGCGCGGCGCGCCGCAAGCAGGAAGCTGCGGCGCGGGCATGCATAGTCTCACTTGCCCGGTCTTCACTTGGTGCAGGTCCACATGACCGTCTTGCACAGGATGGGGCCGAGCTCGTCGGAGCCGCACGCGCCGCCGCCGTCGAAGTTCTTGGTGCCCGGGGTCTTGCAGCCGGTGTTCTCCTCGCAGCGCCCGCAGACCTTGCCGCAGGTGCCGCCGTGCTGGCCGAGCTTGTTGTAGCCGAGGTTCTGGCAGATCTTCAGGGCGTGGTAGTTGCCGCCGGCGCCGGTCATCGACACCCACGCGCTGTTCAGGTCGGCCTGGCACACGACCCAGCCCGCGGCCGACTTGGGGTCGTTGCCCGCGGTGCACACCTTGACGACCTCCGACTGGCACGCCGCCGAGCACCCGTCGCCGCCGTTGACGTTGCCGTCGTCGCACTCCTCGCCCGCCATCGGGTTCTGCACGCCGTCGCCGCAGACCACGCTGGTGCAGTCGACGTCGCAGGTCATCGACTGCCCGCTGGTGTCGCACTGCTCGCCCGCCGCGACGTTGAGCTTGCCGTCGCCGCACGCGGAGTTCGAGCAGTCCGCGTTGCACTGCTGCGAGGCCCCGCCGGTGTCGCACTGCTCGACGTTCAGCTGGATGATGCCGTCGCCGCACTTGGCCAGCACGCAGGTGTTGAGGCACATGTCGTCGTTGGCGACGTTCATGTCGTCGCACTCCTCGTTCATCTGCTGCACGCCGTCGCCGCACGCCCCGGCCTTGCAGGTGTTGCTGCAGACGTCGTCGTCGATCATGTTGCCGTCGTCGCAGGCCTCCGCGCCGGCCTGCACGACGCCGTCGCCGCACTTCGCCAGCGCGCAGGTGCTCAGGCACGCGTCGTTCTCGATCGCGTTGCCGTCGTCGCACTCTTCCACCAACGGCTGGACCACGAGGTCGCCGCACTTGGCGGCGATGCAGCCGTTGCGGCACGCGTCGTTGTCGACGGCGTTGCCGTCGTCGCACTCCTCGTCGCCCTCGACCTCGCCGTCGCCGCACATCGGCGGCAGCTCGGTCTCCCCGGCGGTGATCAACGTCGTGCCGCCGCCGCTCGTGCCCGACGAGCTGCTGCCGCCCTCGGTCACGCCGCCGCCGCTGCTGCCGCCGCTCGTGCTGCTGCCGACGTCGGGGCCGGTGCTGGTGTCCCCGCTCGTGACCGGCGGCGTGGTCATCGTGACCTGCGTCGAGGCCTCGCCGTTCGAGGTCAGCTCCTCGCCGGAGCTGCAGCCGGCCAGCAGGCCCGAGAACACCACTATCGCCCTCCACGACCCCGCCCGCACGAAACCCATGCCGGCATGGTCGACGGATCCTCGCGGGCCGTCAACGATGCTCGGCGCGCAGGATTGCTCGCGCTCGGTGGCGTGCTCGGCGGCGCGATCGAAGAGCGCGGAGCGCGGGTGCCCGGGCCGGGGACGGGCACCCTCGCCCCGCGCTCTCCGACCACGCCACAGCGAAGCCGAGCGCGCCCGCGGAGCGTGGCGGGCGCCGAGCACATGCCCCTTCGCACATGTCTCAAGAGACATGCTCTGGCCACGACATGAGCCGCGATCCGAAAGGCGTGAGTCGCGCGGCCCGACACGTGTGAGCTGCGCCGCGGCGCCGCGGGCATGCGCTGCGTCACGGAGACGTCGCGGACAGACGGCCTCGGGCCCCGCGGCGTGGTGCGGCCCGCGAAGGCCGGGCCGACGCGCCGGCTTGCCGTGCGCGCGTCCGACCCCCTATGCTGCGAGCGCGCATGGACCTCGAACTCGGAACCCCCCTCTCCCCCTCGGCCACGCGGATCCTGCTGCTCGGCGCCGGCGAGCTCGGCCGCGAGGTGGCGATCGAAGCCATGCGGCTCGGCATCGAGGTCATCGCCTGCGACCGCTACCGCGACGCGCCGGCGATGCAGGTCGCGCATCGCAGCCACGTGTTCGACATGCAGGACCGCGACGCGATCCGTGCGGTCGTGGGTCGCGAGAAGCCGCACTTCATCGTGCCGGAGGTCGAGGCGATCGCCACCGAGGCGCTGGTGGAGCTCGAGGCCGAGGGCTGGACGGTGATCCCGACGGCGCGCGCGACCCGGCTGACGATGGACCGCGAGGGCATCCGCCGGCTCGCGGCGGAGACGCTGGGGCTGCCGACCAGCAGCTACGCGTTCGCCGACAACCTCGAGCAGGTCCAGGCCGCGGTCGCGCAGATCGGCGTGCCGTGCGTGATCAAGCCGGTGATGTCGAGCTCGGGCAAGGGCCAGAGCACGGTGCGCGACCTCGCCGACCTGCCGGCGGCGTGGGACTACGCGCTGGCCGGCGCGCGCGGGAAGTCGGCGCGGGTGATCGTCGAGGGCTTCGTCCGCTTCGACAGCGAGATCACGCTGCTGACGATCCGCACGCGCGACGAGGGCACCCTGTTCTGCCCGCCGATCGGGCACCGCCAGGAGCGCGGCGACTACATGGAGTCGTGGCAGCCGCACGCGATGACGCCGGAGACCCTCGCGCGCGCGCAGGCGATGGCGGAGCGGGTGACCGGGGCGCTCGGCGGGTACGGCCTGTTCGGCGTCGAGCTGTTTTTGGTCGGCGAGGATGTCGTGTTCAGCGAGGTCAGCCCGCGCCCGCACGACACCGGCATGGTCACGATGATCACGCAGGACCTCAGCGAGTTCGAGCTGCACGTGCGCGCGATCCTCGGGCTCCCGATCGTCCGCGTCATTCAGCGGGCGCCGGGCGCCTCGGCGGTGATCTTGGCCGAGCGCGCCGGCCACAACCCGCGGTTCTTGGGGCTGCAGCGCGCGCTGCAGGACCCGCGCGCCCGCGTGCGCCTGTTCGGCAAGCCCGACACGCGCAAGTACCGGCGCATGGGCGTGGTGCTGACCTACGGCGACTCGGTGTCCGACGCGCGCGAGCGGGCCAACCTCGCGGCGAGCCGCATCGAGGTCGCGGTCGACGCGGGCTGATCGCGCGCGGCTCGTCGGCTGTCTGTTTCATCGGCCGCCGGCGGCCGCGAACAGCTCCTGCACGAACGCGGGCGGCTCGGGCTGGCGGGCCCAGTCGACCTGCTCGCGGCCGCGGGTGAAGTCCCAGCGGTACATCCACGACACGCCGGCGGCGCCGATGAAGCGGTCGGGCTCGGCGTAGGCGGGGTCCTCGAGCGCGCGCTCGAGGGTGATGAAGCGGTAGCCGCGGTCTCGCAGCATGGCCGCGAGGTCGTCGAAGTACTCGGCGTTGAGCTCGTTGGCGTGGAGCAGCAGGATGTGGCGGATCGGGCGCCCGAACAGCGCCTGCTCGGCGCCCTCGTAGAAGGTCGTGCTGTCGGCGATGTGGGCGAGGAAGGCGGCGCCGACCCGCGTCATCGTGTCGGTGTCGCCGCGGGTCTTCGCGTCGGTGTACACGAAGTTGAACATCCAGTCGGAGTTATCGAAGGTCACCGGCGCGACGGTGTAGCCGTGGTCGGCGAGGAACTCCTCGAAGGCCGCGCGCACCTCCGCGGTCGGGCCGGTGCGCAGGTACGGGTGGCGAAACCACCGCAGCTGCTGGCCGCGCGCGGCCAGCAGCTCGCGGGTGACCGGCTCGCCGCGCAGCACGTCGGCCTCGAACTCCGCGAGCGGCGTGGTCTGCAGCGACGGGTGCGAGTGGGTGTGGTTGCCGAGCTCGAGGCCGGCGTCGGTCCACATGCGCAGCACATCGATGCGAGCCTGCCGCTCCTTGCAGTCGCAGAGCTTGGCCTCGTTGACGAAGCCGACCGCGGGCACGCCCGCCGCGGTGACCGAGGCGAGCAGCGCGGCGGTCATCGCCCGCGTGCGCGGCAGCTCGAGGTCACGCCCGCCGATGATCAGGTCGTCGATCGTGACCGCGACCTCGCGCACCGGCGCGGGCGCGGCGACGGGGGTGACCGTCGGGCTCGGCGGCGGTGCGGTCGCCGGCGCGGGCGCGTCGATCGGGGTCGGCTTGCACGCGAGGTCGAAGAGGAGGCTGCAGGCGAGGCCGCACGCGAGCAGCGCGGCCCGGCCCGCGACGCGCGGCGACGGACAGGCGGGGCGCGCGGGCGGCACGGTCGTCTCGGGCTCCGGCGAGTGTCAGGCGCCGGCGAAGATGTCGACGCCGCGGCTGCGCAGGACCTCGACGGCCTGGCGCACGGGGCAGCGCGGGAGCTGGAGGTGCTCGTGGACGATGGTCTCGAGCTCGGCGACGTCGCGGATCGGCGTGACGGTGGTGATGTTGTGGTGGGTGGTGACCAGCGTGTTGTCGACGATCTCGAGCACGCGCGAGGCGAAGAAGCGCGAGATCCTCAGCGAGCGCATGAACTTCGCGTTCGGGTCGGCGGCGCGCTGCAGCGCCTGCTGGAAGCCGTCGGCCCCGAGCGCGGGCGGCTTGGCGACGTAGCTCTGGACCTTGGTCGCGCCGCGGTAGGTCGTGACCTCCACGGTGCCCGCGCCCGAGACGTGGCGGTCGACGACGTAGTTGACGTCGCCGTGCGGCACCCGCACCGGCAGGTCGGCGAGCGCGATCGGGTGGTAGAACGGCGCCGCGTAGCCGACGTCGACCAGGTACTGGCTGTCCTCGAAGCGCACCCGGCAGACCGCGTGGGCCCGCGGCGTGCCGCCGACGTCCGCGCCGAGCAGCTCGACGTCGTACTCGAGGAAGCGCAGCAGCTCCGCGAAGTGGATCGCGATGCCGAAGCACGTCCCGCCGAGGTCCTCCTCGCCGATGCCGTGGAGGAAGGTCTCGATGCTCGGCAGCCCGGCCGCGGCCCCGGGGTCGGCCGAGAGCAGCAGCTTCGACACGTTTTCGAACGGCACCTTGATGAGGTGGCTGCTGACCAGCTCGTGGAGGCCCGGGTCGCCGACCCAGCCGAGGATGCCGAGGTAGCGGCGAAACAGCTCGTCCTGTGAACCCGACGTCATACCTGCGCGCGCGATGGTAACAGCTTTGCCGGGCGCAAGGCGCGGCGGGGTGCCGACCGCGGCAAAAACCGCGTGAGCCTGCTACTGTGGCGCCCGAGCCCCGAAAGGTCCGACCCGATGACCCTCGCCGACCCCACGCCGTCCGCCGCCACGCCGTCCACGCCGTCCGCCCTGTCCGCTACTTCACCGACGCGCATGCTGGAGAAGCACAGTCCGGTCACCGGGGCGCGGCTGGGCGAGTACCCGATCGCCGAGAGCGAGGCCGTGAACGCGGCGGTGGCCCGGGCCAGGACGGCGTTCCAGGGCTGGCGTGAGACCCCGCTGGAGGTCCGGCTGGAGGCGATCAACCGCGGCCGCGAGGTCCTGGCGGAGCACGCCGAGCGCTACGCGCGGCGGATCGCCGAGGACACCGGCAAGCCGGTGATCGAGGCGCTGATGTTCGAGCTCGCGGTGATCCCGATGTTCTTGGATCACTACGTCAAGCGCGCGCCGAAGGTGCTGGGGCGGCGCCGGGTGTCGACGCCGCTGGCCCTGACCGGCAAGACGGGCTACATCGAGCACTTCCCGCGCGGGGTCGTCGGCATCATCGCCCCGTGGAACTTCCCGTTCCAGCTGTCGGTGATCCCGGTGATCTCCGCGCTGATCGGCGGCAACACGGCCGTCCTCAAGCCCTCGGAGGTCACGCCGATCTCCGGCGAGGTCGTGGCCGACTTCTTCAACCGCCTGGGCCTGCCGCCCGGCGTCGTCGAGGTCGTGCAGGGCGACGGCGGCACCGGGGCCGCGCTGTGCAAGGCCGACGTCGACATGCTGTTCTTCACCGGCTCGGTGGCGACCGGGCGCAAGGTCGCCGCGGCCGCGGCCGCGCGGCCGATCCCCGTCGAGCTCGAGCTCGGCGGCAAGGATGCGTTCATCGTCTGCGCCGACGCCAACCTCGAGCGCGCCGCGGAGGCGTGCGTGTTCGGCGGGATGGTCAACTGCGGCCAGGCCTGCGTCTCGGTCGAGCGGGTGTTCGTGGTCGACGCGGTGCACGACCGCTTCGTCGAGCTGGTCAAGCAGAAGCTCGCGCGGCTCAAGGTCGGCGGCCCGGACGAGCAGGCGGACATGGGCCCGATGACCTTCGCGCGCCAGGTCGAGATCGTCGAGCGCCACGTCGCCCAGGCGCAGGCGGCCGGGGCGAAGGTCCTGAGCGGCGGGGCCCGGCTCGCGCGGCCGGGGCTGTTCTACCCGCCGACGCTGCTGACGGGCATCCGCCCGGAGATGGAGATCTACCGCGAGGAGACGTTCGGCCCGGTGCTCCCGGTGATCCGCGTGCGCGACGAGGAGGAGGCGATCGCCCTCGCCAACGACAGCGAGTACGGGCTCGCCGCGAGCGTGTGGACGGCCGACACCGCGAAGGGCCTGCGCATCGCGTCGCGGCTCGAGTGCGGGCAGGTGATGGTCAACGACGTGTTCTCCGCGGTCGGCCACCCGGGCCTGCCGTTCGGCGGCATCCGCTCGAGCGGCGTCGGCCGCTACCACGGCGACGAGGGCCTGCTCAGCTTCATGAACACCCGCGCCATCCTCGTCGACCGCGGCCGCGCCGACTACGACCCGATCTGGTACCCGTACAAGGACAAGCTCGCCGCCGCCTTCGACGTGTTCCGCGGCGTCGCCACCCGCAAGATCGGCAAGGTCGTCAAGGGCTTCCTCGGCCTGCGCCGGGCCAGCATCGACGGCCACAAGCCCTGATCCCGCTTCCTGACTCTGCCTCCTGACTCTTGGGTCATGTCGGCCGGCGCCTGCTCGGCCGGCGGTTGACATCGCGCGCGGTCCAGGTAACGTCGCGGCGATGTCCGAGGGTCCAGGTCCGAAGAGGGAGCGCTGGGGCACGCGCGTGGGCCTGGTGCTCGCGGTCGCCGGGAACGCGGTCGGCCTCGGCAACTTCCTGCGCTTCCCGGCGCAGGCCGCCCAGAACGGCGGCGGCGCGTTCCTCATCCCCTACCTCATCTCGTTCCTGTTGATGGGCCTGCCGCTGCTGTGGGTCGAGTGGGCGATCGGTCGCCACGGCGGGCAGTACGGCCACCACGCCGCGCCCGGCATGTTCGCGCGGCTCGGGCGCTCGCCGTGGCTCAAGTACGTCGGCGTGTTCGGGCTGTTCACCAACCTGACCGTCGCCGCGTATTACTGCTACATCGAGAGCTGGACGCTCGCGTACGTGTGGCACTCGCTGATCGGCACGTTCACGCAGACCGACCCCAAGCAGTTCTTCCCCGACTACCTCGGGACCACCGACGCCTCGATCACGTCGGTCCCGCGCGAGGCGCTGTGCTGGTTTCTGGCCACGCTCGCGCTCAACACGTACATCCTGTCGCGCGGGCTGGTGAAGGGCGTCGAGCTCGCGGCGAAGATCGGGATGCCGCTGCTGCTGGTGTTCGGCGTGGTCCTGGCGATCAACGGCCTGTCGCTCGGCGCGGGCGACCCGGGCGTGATCGCCAGCCCGCTCGAGGGCCTGAACTTCGTGTGGGCGCCGCAGACCTCGGGCCTGATGAACCCGAGCACCTGGCTGGCCGCGGCCGGGCAGGTGTTCTTCACGCTCTCGGTCGGCATGGGCTCGATCCACTGCTACGCGGCGTACCTGCGCGAGCGCGACGACATCACGCTCAACGCGACGACCGCCGGCGCGGTCAACGAGTTCGTCGAGGTCATCCTCGGCAGCGCGATCCTCATCCCGATCGCGACCGCGTACCTCGGGCTACAGGTCGTGCAGGCCGCGACGGCCGGCGGCAGCGGCTTCGGCCTGGCGTTCTTGACCCTGCCGACGCTGTTCAACAACTGGGGCGCGTTCGGCCCGATCGCCTGCGCGATGTGGTTCGGCCTGCTGTTCTTCGCGGGCATCACCTCGTCGCTGGCGATGGGCCAGCCGGTCGTCGCGTTCCTGCAGGACGAGTTTCGCGTGCGCCGCGGGCCGGCCGCGGGGGTGTTCGGGTCCGCCACGCTGATGCTCGGCCTGATCTGCGTGATCCTGTACCCGGGCGGCAGCTTCGACGAGTTCGACTTCTGGACCGGGACCTTCTCGCTGATCGTGTTCGCGCTGGCCGAGGTGATCATCTTCGGCTGGATCTTCGGCATCGACCGCGGCTGGGCGGAGATCCAGCGCGGCGGCGACCTCAAGCTGCCCAACTTCTTCAAGTACGTGATCAAGTACGTGACGCCGGCCTTCATCGGGGTCGTGCTGCTCGGCGCGCTCATCAAGCCGGTCGGCGCCTGGGGCGACGCGGTCGGCCTGCTGCTCGGCACCGGGAGCTGGCCGTTCGACCCCGGCAGCGTGATCGGCAAGCTGCTGCACGTCGGCGCGACCGAGGGCAACTTCGGCGCGAACGGCGTCACCCGCGTCGGCGTCGAGAACTTCACGCGCATCGTGCTGCTGGCGATGTTCGTGGTGATCGCGCTGGTCGTGCGCCGGGCCTGGAAGGGCCGCACGATCACCCACGAGCGTCAAGAGGGAGGGCCCACACCGTGACCACGGGCGCATGGATCATGCTGCTGCTGACCTGGTCGACCGTCGCCAGCGTGGCGATCTATCTCGTGATCCGCGTGCTCGCCACGCCGCCGCGCGGCGACGATTGACGCCCGGGCGGATCGGCCCGCCGGCCGCGTAGACGCGCGATCCGGGGCATTCTGCCGACGCGGGCCGCGACGCGGACCGGGGCTCGTCGCGACGATCGGCGGCGATGGCCCACCTCGTCGCGTCGATCGCCCTCGCAGGTCTCTCCCTCACCACGTCGCAGGCCGGCCCCGCCTCTCCTGCCCCGCCTGCCCTGCCCGCGCCTGCAGCCGCGCCCGCGTCACCTGCAGCGCCCGCGTCACCTGCAGCGCCCGCGTCGCCCGCTGCCCCGGCGACGTCCGCGAGCTCGTCCGCCCCGGTCGTGCCGGCGCCGTCGGCCGCGGCGCTGGTCAAGCCGCCGGACACGAAGCCGGTCGTGCGCGCGGGGCCGGGCGACTGGGGCATGACCTTCATCTTCGGCGGGTTCGCGCCGCTGTCGGTCGGGGGGCTCGGCGACCTGCCGCTCGCGGAGGGCCTGGTGTTCACCGAGATCGGCGTGCGTCGCGTGTTCAAGCGGGTGGTGGTGCCGTTCTCGTTCGGCGCCGGCGTCTCGCAGGTGCGCAAGGCCGGTGAGGCCAAGCCGACGATCTCCGCGGGCGTCAGCGCCTCGGTCGCGGTGCTCCGGGGCTTTCGCGTGTGGCGGCGCATCGCCCCGTACTTCGGCGGGTTCTTGCACACGCACTACATCGACGCCGCCGGCCCCGACAACTGGCTGGTCAACGTCAGCGTCGGCCCGATCCTCGGGATCGAGTATTACCTCGGCGATCGCGTCAGCCTCTACGGTCAGGGCGTCGTCGGCATCGGGCCCAACATCGGCAAGAGCTCGATCCAGTGGGTCGCCCGCGCCGCGCTCGCCGCGGGCGGTCAGCTCGGGCTGACCTTCTACTTCTAAAATCTCTCTCGCGCGTCGCGGCATGCCCGGTCGCGGCGCGCTATCCTCGGTCGCATGGACGCGCTGCCGCCCAAGCTCGCCACCTACGCCGACCTCCTGGCCCTGCCGGAGGGCGAGCGCGCCGAGGTGCTGTTCGGGGCGGTGCACCTGCAACCCGCCGCGCTGCCCGAGCACAACCGGGTCCAGGTCGCGCTCGCTCGCTACATCGGCGGCCCCTTCGACATCGATCACGACGACGGCGGCCCGGGCGGCTGGTGGATCTTGACGGAGGCCGATGTCCGCCTGGCCACGCACACGATCGTCCGCCCGGACCTCGCCGGCTGGCGACGCGAGCCGCTCGCCTCACCCTGGGGACAGCGCCCGATCGACACCGTGCCGGACTGGATCTGCGAGATCACGTCACCGTCGAACGGCCGCCGCGATCGCGTCGAGAAGAGCCGCCTCTACCTCGCGCACGGCGTGCGCCACTACTGGCTCGTCGACCCCGAGGAGCGCACGCTCGAGGCCTACGCCGTGCACGACGGCTACTGGCTGCAGCTCGGCGCGTACGAGGACACCAGCGCCCCGCGCATCGCCCCCTTCGACGCGATCGCGCTGACGATCGGCCGCCTGTTCCCGCCGCTCGCCGGCACCTGCGCCTGACACCGCGGTCCGGGGGACGCGCTCACGAGCGCGGCTCGTCGCGGCCGCTGGCCGGCGGCTCCGGGAAGCCCGGGGTGAGCGCCCGCGTCATGCGATCGGGCCGGCGCACGCCCTGCTCCGCCATCGCCATGTCGGCCGCCGCGACCAGCTCCGCGCCCGCGTCGCCGCCGAGCAGCTGCCCGCAGCGGCGGCGCGCGGCCGCGGCGTAGAGCGCCATGTCGACCGCGCGAAAGCCCTGCTCCGCCGCGCGCAGGCCCTGGATCGCGCGGTCCTTCTGCTTGTACACGACCATCAGCCCGGCGTGCACGAGCTCGACGAAGGGCGTGGCCCACAGCGTCTGCTCGCCCTTGAGGTCGTCGAGGTCGCCCTCGACCGCGCGCAGCAGCCCGGGGCGCTCGCTCTCGCCGTGGTCGGAGTGGAGGCGGCCGAGCGCGGCGCCGGCCCGCAGCGCGTACAACATGACGCGCGCCCACTGGGTCTGGAACAGGAAGCTGCGCGACAGCTCGCGCCACTCGCGGCCGACGCGGCCCCACGCGGCGGCCAGCTCGCCGCCGTAGAGGTCGACGTGGAGGCCGCCGACGAAGGTCCACAGGCGCGGCACGTTGGGGCCGTCGTCGGGCCAGCGCTGCTGGACGTAGGCGAGCTCGGCGCGGGCGCGCGGGAGGTCGTCGTCGGCGAGCCAGAAGCCGACCTGCGGCCCGGCGCGCAGGACGGTGTCGGCCCAGGTGTCGTCGCGCTCGCGGGCCTCGGCGATGAAGGTCGCCATGCGGGTCCCGAGCGTGCGCAGCTCGCCGAGCATGAACAGCGCGACCAGCCGGAACGCCTGGGCGCTGGTGACCTCGTAGCCGGCGCCGACGCACTCGCCGCGCAGGACCTGCTCGGCGCGGTCGAGCAGCCCGATCGCCTCCTGCCAGCGCCCGTAGTGAAACCCCGCGATCCCGCGCGCCAGCCCGAGCAACCCGCGCGGCAGCGCGTCGCTGACCCGCTGCGCCAGCGCCGTCGCCTGGGTCGCTATGCGCTCGACCCGCTCGCGCGCCGGCTCGCCGCGCGCCGACATGAACGCGACCTCGCTCGCCAGCCCGACCGCCGCGTGGAACACATGACCTGTCTTGAAGGCCAGGTTCATGTAGCGCGCCTGGAACAGCGCGGCCAGCAACGGGTCCTGGATCGAGACGCTGCTGGAGATCGTGCGGCACACGTTCATCCGCATCAGGTCGCCGCGGTCGATCGTCGCCGGGTCGCGCTCGCGCAGCGTCAGCCCGCGCAGCTTGAGCCGCGCCCGCTCGTACATCAGCGCCGCGAGCAGGCCGCGCGGCGCCGCGGGGATCGTCAGCCCGACCTCGGCGACGACCTGGCGCATCGTCGCCACGCCCTCGGCGCTCTGACCGGCGCGCAGCAGCTGGCCGGTCGCCCGCCGCCGCAGGTCGAGCCCCGCCTCCGCCGGCATCGCCGCGGCCGCCTCGAGGTACAGCTTCGCGGCCTTGATCCCGCGGCCCGCGTTGGCCAGCGCGTCGGCCAGGCGACACGTCAGCTCGCCGCGCGCCGGGTCGCTCTTCGGCTTGAACTCGAGCGCGAGCCGGTACAGCCGCGCCGCCCGGTCGAACGCCAGCGCCGCCGCGGCCTGCTCCGCGGCCATCTGCGCGTAGTCGGCGGCCCGCTCCCACTCGCCCGCCTCGCGAAAGTGCAGCGCCAGCGCGTCCGAGTCGCGGTCGCCCGCGGCCTCCATCGCGAACGCGAGCTGACGGTGCCGCGTCTTGACGCCCTCGCTGCCCATGCGCCCGAGCACGACCTCGCGGATGCGGTCGTGGTAGGTCTCGACGGTCCGCTCGTCGCCGGTGAGCACGAGGTGCTCGCCGCGCAGCGTCGCCAGCGCGGTGCGGTCCTCGCCCTGCACGCCGGCCGCCGCCGCCGCGAGGCGCACGTCGACCGGGCCGCCGGCGACGGCGACGACCTCGAGCAGGCCGCGGGCCGCCGGCGGCAGCGCGTCGAGGCGCGCGAGCAGGACCTGGTCGAGCGAGACCTCGCCCGGGCGCGAGCCGCCGGCGATCGCGTAGCGCACCAGCTCGCGCACGAACAGCGGCGAGCCCTGGGCCTCGTGCGCGATCTGGCGGGCGCGGACCTTGAGCTGCGGCGCGCGCTCGGCCAGCAGCTGCAGCGCGAGGTCGGCCGCCTCCTCCTCCGAGAGCGGGCCGACCTCGACCTGGCGCATGTCGACCTCGCCGCGCGCGGCCTCCCGCAGCGCGCTGAGCACCGCGCCGTTGCTGGCCTCGCTGCGGTAGCTGGCGATCAGCAGCAGCGCCGGCGCGTCCGGCGGGCGCAGCAGATCGGCGACCAGCGCCGCGCTGTCGCGGTCGCCCCACTGCAGGTCGTCGATGTGCAGCACCAGCGACTTGCGGTCCGCCAGCCGCGCGAGCAGCTCCTTGAGCGCCGCGAACGCCCGCCGCCGCAGCTCGCGCGGGTCCGGGCTCTCGCCGACCCGCGGCGGCGACTGTGACACCGCCTTGACCCGCTGCAGCACCGGGAACACCCGCGCCAGCGCCAGGATGTCGCGCGGCATCAGCTCCGCCGCGCGCGTGTCGGGCAGGCGCATCAGGTGCTGGCACAGCGCGTCGACCAGGCTGTCGAGCGCCTTGAACGACACCGACTCGCGCTCGTAGCAGCGCCCGACCAGCGTCACCGCCCGGTCGCTGCGCTGCAGCCGGGCCAGGAACTCGCGGACCAGCGCCGACTTGCCCATGCCCGAGCGCCCGCACACGTGCACCGCGACCGCGCGCCCGCGGTGCGTCGCCGCGAACGCCTCCTGCAGCGCCTTCAGGTGCGCGTCGCGGCCGAGGAACAGGTCGCCCGCGTCGCGCTTGACCGCGTCGCGCGGGCGGATGCCGCTCGGCCCCGAGCCCACGCGGCGCAGCACCTCGGCCGCCGTCGGTCGCCGCTCCGGCTCGCGCTGCAGCAGGTCGACGCACAGCCCCTCGAGGTCGGCCGGGATGCCGGGCGCCAGCGACGACGGCAGCGGCGCCTCGCGCTCCTGCTTGGCGAGCAGCATCTTGAGGCCCTTGCCGCGAAACGGCAGCTCGCCGGTCAGCGCGACGAAGACCATCACGCCGACCGCGTACCAGTCGCTCGCGGGCGACGCCGGCAGCCCCGCGGCCTGCTCGGGCGAGAGGTAGCCCGGCGTCCCGATCATGCCGCCCGCGCCGGTGCTGCGCAGCGTCTCGGTCACCGACTCGGAGACGAGCCCGAAGTCGAGGACGACCAGCCGACCCTCGCGCGTCAGCAGGATGTTCGACGGCTTGATGTCGCGGTGGAGCATCCCGGCCGCGTGGATCGCCCCGAGCCCGGCCGCGAGCTGGCGCAGCGCGGCCCGCAGGCGCTCGTGCCGGATCTCCGGGTCCTCCGCCGCGTCCTCGCTGTCCGCCCCGCGCACGTACTCGACGAAGCCGAGCCCGTCGACGTACTCCATCGAGAAGAAGATCTGCTCGCCCTCGAAGAACAGCTCGTGCAGCGCGATCAGGTTCGGGTGGATGACATCCGCCAGCAGCCGAAACTCGCGCTTGAACCGGTACAGCGCCCCCGGGCTGACGTTGAGCAGCGTCTTGATCGCGACCGTCTCGCCGCGCTCGCGGTCGATCGCCTCGTACACCACCCCCATCCCGCCGGCACCGATGCGCCTGCGGATGGTGAAACGCTTGAGGCTCGCGAACTCGAGGAACTGCGAGCTCTCCCCCGGGTCGGGCTCGCCGTCGCGCGGCGCGGCCTCCTCGCCGTCGCTGGTGTCGCCCGGGTCGGTGTCGATCGGCAGATCCGAGCGCTCCGCCAGCGCCTGCGAGCGCTGCGTGTCCTCTCCGGTGTTCACCGCCCTCGCAGGGTACTGCACGCGGCCCGCGCTGGCGCACGGCCTTTTCTCCGGTCTGCGCCGCCGTCGTGAGACAACCACGCGGCCCCGCCTCACGCCCGCAGGACTCGCTCCAGGCCCACAAAGCCCCGCAAAAGCCCGCTGCGCCGCGCTTATCGTGAGATCGCGCAAGCCTGGCGCGTACGGGGCCCCGGGCCCGGACGTGGTACCCCCGTGGCTCATGACCTCGGATGCCCGCACGCCCGTCATCGTCGCCGCTGTCCGCACGCCGATCGGTCGGTTCCGCGGCGCCCTGGCCCCCGTGCGCCCCGACGACCTCGCCGCCCACGTCGTCCGCTGCCTCGCGGAGCACCACGGCGCCGCGATGGAGCAGCTCGCCGACGTGTACCTCGGCTGCGCCAACCAGGCCGGCGAGGACAACCGCAACGTCGCCCGCATGGCCACCCTCCTCGCCGGCCTGCCCGTCGAGATCCCCGGCGTGACCGTCAACCGCCTGTGCGGCTCGGGCATGGAGGCCGTCCTCCAGGCCGCCAAGTCGATCATGGTCGGCGAGGGCGAGGTCTACATCGCCGGCGGCGTGGAGAGCATGACCCGCGCCCCCTACGTCATGCCCAAGGCGTCGGAGGCGTTCGCCCGCGACCCGCAGATCTTCGACACCGCGCTCGGCTGGCGCATGGTCAACCCGGCGATGGAGCGCCTCTACGGCGTCGACCCGCTCGGCATCACCGCGGAGAACGTCGCCGACCGCTACCACGTCAGCCGCGACGACCAGGACGCGTGGGCCCTCGGCAGCCACCAGCGGGCCGCCGCCGCCCAGGACGAGGGCTGGTTCGACAACGAGATCGTCCCCGTCGTCATCCCCCAGCCCAAGGGCCAGGAGCCGCTGCGCGTCGCGACCGACGAGTGCGTCCGCCGCGACAGCTCGCTGGAGCAGCTCGCGCGCCTCAAGCCCGCCTTCAAGCACGGCGGCAGCGTCACCGCCGGCAACAGCTCCCCGCTCAACGACGGCGCCGCCGCGCTGCTGATCACCAGCCTCGCCAAGGCCCACAACCTCGGCCTGCGCCCGATGGCCCGCATCGCCGCGTGGGGCCACGCCGGCGTCGCCCCGAGCGTGATGGGCATCGGCCCGGTCCCGGCCTCCCGCACCGCCCTCAAGCGCGCCGGCATCGCCAGCGCCGACGTCGCCCTCGCCGAGCTCAACGAGGCCTTCGCCTGCCAGACCCTCGCGTCGCTGCGCAGCCTCGACCTCGACCCCTCCAAGGTCAACCCGGCCGGCGGCGCGATCGCCCTCGGCCACCCGCTCGGCTGCTCCGGCGCCCGCATCACCACGACCCTCGCCCACGGCATGGCCCGCACCCGCGCCCGCTGGGGCCTCGCCAGCATGTGCATCGGCGTCGGGCAGGGGATCGCAATTGTGCTCGAGCGCACATGAGCTGAGGACCCGCACGCGACCATTGTTTGGGGCCCGATCCGCGGCCCGCCTATCTTGACGGGATGCGCATCCTCGCTTGCATGACCTTGAGCTCGCTGCTGCTCGCCGCCTGCGGTGACGACGGCAACATGGCGACGACCCAGTCGTCGAAGACCGCCGAACCGGGCGACTCGACCAACGACCCGAGCGCCAGCTCGACGGTCACCCCGGGCACCGACACCGGCACGACCGCCGCCTCCGCCGACGACACCTCCGGCGAGCCGACGACCGCCGCGCCGACCTCGGAGCCCGGCACGTCCACGGGCGAGCCCGACCCGACGACCGGCGACGCGACCACCGAGACCGTCGACGAGGGCCTGATGGGCAAGTATGGCCACGCCTGCGAGTCCGACGCCGACTGCAAGCCGTTCCTCGGCGAGACCGGCGTGTGCCAGAAGGAGATCCTCGGCGTCTACAACCTCCCGGGCGGCTACTGCACCACGTACTGCCACCTCCCGGACCAGCAGACGACCTACATGAAGCCCCCGAACGACTGCACCATGGACTCGGACTGCGTCGGCCTGATGGGCTTCTTCGAGGCCTGCGCCTACGAGTGCACCGACAACGCCCAGTGTCCGCGCGAGGGCTACGAGTGCCGCCAGATGCCGATGATCAGCAACCCCGACGACCCGAAGTACTGCCTGATGACCGAGGACAACATGATCATGCCGTGAGGCATGATCTCGAGGACATGTCCTGACGGACCTGTCCTCAAAGCCATCCTCACCTGTCCCGCAGGACATGTCCCGAGCGCCCGCGATGCCTGTCCCCCGGGACATGTCCGATGAGCCAGCCCGCGTCGTCCTCGACGGCGCGACCGGCACGGAGCTCGAGCGCCGCGGCGCCCGCATGGCCGCGCCGCTGTGGTCCGCGCACGCGCTGCTCGACGACCCCGCGCAGGTCCGCGCCGTCCACCGCGACTACCTCGCGGCCGGGGCCCAGGTGCTGACGACGAACACGTTTCGCACCCACGCCCGCAACCTCCGCGCCGGCGGCCTCGAGCGCCGCGCCGCCGAGCTGACCGCGCTCGCGGTGCGCCTCGCCTGCGAGGCCCGCGACGAGCTCGCGCGCGAGCGCCCCGACGTCGCCGGTGCCCGCGTCGCCGGGTCGATCAGCCCGCTCGAGGACTGCTTCCGCCCCGACGACTCGCCGGGCGCCCGCGCCGGCCCCGAGCACCGCGAGATCGCCGAACAGCTCGTCGACGCCGGCGCCGACCTGCTGCTGATCGAGACGATGGGCCGCGTCGACGAGGCCCGCGCCGCCGTGGCGGCCGCGCAGGGCCTCGGCCGCCCGATCTGGCTCGCGGTGGTCGCCCGCGCCGACGGCCGCCTCCTCGCCGGCGAGCCGCTCCCCGCGCTGCTCGCCGCGCTCGCCGACCTCGAGCTGCAGGCCCTCCTCCTCAACTGCACCGAGCTCGGCCACCTCGGCGCCGCCCTGCCCGCGCTCGTGTCCGCGGCCGCCGACCGCCCGGCGCTGCTGCTCGGCGCCTACCCCCACACCGGCCACGCCGACCCGCAGGGCGGCTGGCAGACCCACGCCGTCACCGCCGAGGCCTTCGCCGACGAGCTGGCCGCATGGTCCGCGCGCCTGCCCCGGCTGACGCTCCTGGGCGGCTGCTGCGGCTCGACGCCGGCGTGGATCTCGGCGCTCGCGGGCCGCGTGCACCCCGACCCGGCCGCCCGCGCCCGCGGCTTCGCCTGCCTCGCCGCCGCGGTGCCCCGCGCGTCCGCACGCGACAGCCCGCGCGAAGCTCGATAATCTGACGCGGCATGCCCGCGACCGTCCGCCCCCTGATCCTCGCCCTGACGCTCACCGCCTGCCCCGGCGACCCCGGCGGCGACGACACCGGCGCGAGCGGGTCGAGCGGCGCGCCGCAGACGACCGCGGACGAGCCGACCTCGACCGCGTCGATCGCCCCCACCACCGGCGAGCCCGGCACCGCCACGACGGCCGCCGACACGACCGGCGACGACACCACCGGCCCCGCGCCCCTGCCCCTGCCGCCGCTCGCCGACGCGGTGCCGTTGACCGACGAGCAGGTGCGCAATCCGGTCCACGCGCGCGACGAGGAGCTGGTGTTCGACCCGCGCCTCCCGGCCGACCTGACGCAGATGCTCGCCATGGGCTACGGCGAGGTCGCGATCGAGGCCGGCGAGCCGGTGCTGCCGCGGACGCTCGACGAGAGCGAGCCGCCCGCGCCCGGCCCCGCGCCGAAGCTGCTCACGCGCTTCGTGCACCTCGCCGACGTCCAGCTCAGCGACGACGAGTCGCCGGCCCGCCTGGCCAGCTTCGACCAGTTCGCCGACGGCGCCTACCGCCCGCAGGAGGGCCACCTGTGCCGCATGCTCAACGCCGCCGCGCGCACGATCAACCGCATCCATCAGGACCGCCCGCTCGGCTTCGTGCTGCTCGGCGGCGACAACACCGACAACTCGCAGGGCAACGAGCTCGCGTGGTTCCTCGGCGTCCTCGACGGCGCGCCCGCGGTCGAGTGCGACTCGGCCGTCGACGACGACCCGGTCCCCGGCCCGGACAACGACCCGAAGGACCCGTTCGCCCCGGTCGGCCTCGACATCCCGTGGCGCTGGGTCACCGGCAACCACGACATCCTGCGCCAGGGCACCTGGCCGACCGCCGAGTTCATCGACGAGCCGACCTCCGCGAGCGCCGACAACGGCACCCGCGACTGGTCGCAGCCCGGCGCCCCGATCGTGATGGGCAAGATCCCCGCCGACCCGATGCGCGCCTTCGTCACCGAGCTCGAGCAGCTCATGAAGGTCGCCGCCGACGGCGACGGCCACGGCATCACCGAAGGCGCGCTCGCCCTCGGCCGCGCCTTCTACACCTTCGACATCGAGGGCACGCCGCTGCGCATCTTCGTGATGAGCACCGCGTCCGCGACCGGCTCCTCGAAGGGTCTCATCCGCCAGGCCGACATCGACGCGATCATCGAGCCCACGCTCCAGGCCGCGGCCGCCGACGACAAGCTGGTGCTGATCACCTCGCACCACCGCTCGGGCAGCCTCAACAACGGCACCGAGCCCGGCCTCCCGGTCGGCATGGAGTTCGCCGACGCCCTGCTCGCCGACGACTGGATCTCCTACCTCGGCACCCACCCGCACGTCATCATGCACCTCGCCGCCCACTCCCACCGCATGTCGGTCACGGGCATGCTCCCGCTCGGCGGCCACGCCTACTGGGAGATGGCGTCGCCGGCCCTCGCCGACTTCCCCCACGAGATGCGCCTCGTCGAGATCTGGGACCAGGACAACGACTTCCTGTCGATCCGCTCGATCGCCTTCGACTTCGTGACCGACGACGACCCGATCGCCGACATCGGCCGCACGATCGGCGTCGCCGACTTCATCGCCGGGTGGGAGGGCGACGGCCGCGGCGACGGACCCGAGGCGCGCAACGTCGAGCTGTGGATCCCCAAGCCCTGAGCGACCTGTCCCAAAGGCCAGCCTGCTCGCGCGGCCCCGATCCGCTCACGGCAGCAGCGGATCGTCGACGACGCTGAGCGCCACGCCGACCGGGAGCTCGAGCGCCGCCAGCGTCGCCAGCACGCCCGCGCGGTCCTTCGCGTCGTGCAGGCGCAGCTCGAGCGCGGCGAACCGGGCGCCGTCGCTGCGCAGGCGCGGCGTCCAGGCCTCCTCCTCGTGCACGCGGACCAGGCCGGCGAGCGCGACGGGACCGCCCGGCCCCGTCACTTGCAACGCCCCGACCCCGGGCGGGCCGTCGCCTGCGAGCTTCACCTGCACGCGCTCACCGTCGCTGCGCTCGCCGAGCTCGAGCGGACCGTGCGCGAGGACGAGCACGTCCTTCAAAGCGTGGACAGCGACGCCCGCCTCCGCGAGCCGCGCGCGGTCGAGCTCGAGGACCTGGGTGGTGGTCCGCTGCGCCGCCCGCACGCGCAGCAGCGTGACGCCGGGGATCACCGCGACCCGCGCACGCGCGGCCTCGAGGGTGCTCGCCAGCGCCTCGAGATCCTCGCCCGCGACCTGCACCGCGACCCGCCGATCGGCCTGGGCCGCGGGGGCCAGCGCAGCGGCGGTGCGGACGACGCCGCAGCGCAGCAGCGGCCCGCGGATCGCCGCGAGCGAGAACCCGGCCGCCGCCTCGGCGTCCCCGGCCGCCGCGCGCCGCGGCCCCGGCACCCGGTCGTCCGGGCCCTCCGCGACGCGCGGCGCGTCACCGCGAGCGGCCGGCTCGCCGTCGCCGACGACGGCGAGCAGCACGCGCACGGTCGCCGGCGGCGGCAGCGATGGACTGACGAGCGAAGGATGAATGGCCGGGATCGGCAGGCGCGGCTCCTCGATCGTCACGGCCCAGCCGCGCAGACCGGGCACGTGATCGAGGCACGGCCGGAGACCCGCGACGAGCTCGGCGGGATCGGAGCCGGTCCGCATGTCGAGCTCGAGCCACGCCGGGCCGCGCTCCCCCGCCGCCGGCAACAGCGTCGCGCCGGCGTCCGGCGGCCGCGACAGGCCGTCGACCGCCGGACCCGCCGCCGCCGCGACCTCGGCCGCGACCGCGCCCCGCTGGCCCAGCACGGTCAACAGCACCACCTCGCCGTCGGCGTCGAACGCCCGGCAGCCGCGCGGCAGCCGGGTCCGCGTGACGACCGCGACATCCCGCAAGTGCACGTTCACGGCCCCTTCACGGACCACCAGCTCGCCGAGCAACGAAGGATCGAGGTCGGCCGGCGGCGCGCCGAGCCGATCGGGAAACAACGTCCGCGTCCCGACCGCCGGCCGCAGCGCCGCGAGCAGCCCGTCGACCGTCACGCCGAGCGCGGCCACGCGGGCGCGGTCGACCTCGACGACGAGCGCCGGCTCCGCGCCGCCGCACACGTCGACGCGCGCGACCCCGGGCGTGCGCTCGAGCGCCGCGATCGCGGCCCGCTCGAGCTCCGTCGGCCCGCGCAGCCGCACCGCGAACAGCGGCTCCGGCGCCCCGACGCGGCCGATCACCGGCACGTCGAGATCTGTCGGCAACCGCGGCTTCACGGCCTCGACCGCCCCGCGCAGCGATCCCAGCGCCTCCGCGTCGCGCAGCCGCAGCCGCAGCTCGGCGAACCCGTCCTCGCTGCGACTCGCCACCGCGAGCACCCCGGGCACCCCGCTCACCGCCTCCTCGAGCGGCATGACCACCTCGCGCTCGAGCATCTCCGCCGCCATGCCCGGGCCGCGCACGCCGACGCGCGCCTCGAGCACCGGCGCCTGCGGCACCACGTCGCGCGGCGGCGCCGTGCAGCCGGTCATCAGGGAGAGACCTGTCCCGAGGGACAGGACGACACGTCGGCCGGCCGCGGCCGCCGCGTCGCGCGGGCCGGGGCTGCTCGGACGGACCGGTGGCGGGGACATCACCGCAGGATATCGCATTCGAGCGCGCCGCCGCCCGGACGCCGGGCTTGTCGGCGAGCGCGGCCCTCTGTACACCGGAGATCATGCTCGAGCCCAGCGCGGCGCCCCGGCCCATCCTTCGCAGCGACTACCGCCCCCCGGACCACGCGATCGACCGCGTGGATCTGCGCTTCGAGCTCGGCGAGTCGAGCACGCTCGTGCACGCGACGCTGACGATCCGCCGCACCGCGGCCGCCGGGACCCCGCTGGTGCTCGACGGCGAGATGTTGACGCTGCTCAGCGTCGCCGTCGACGGCCGACCGCTGAGCGCCGACGCCTACGCCGTGACCCCGACGACGCTGACGATCCCCGACCCCGGCGCCGCCTTCGAGCTCGCCACCGTCGTCGAGATCAAGCCCCAGGACAACACCGAGCTGACCGGCCTCTACCGCTCGAGCGGCAACTTCTGCACCCAGTGCGAGGCCGAGGGCTTTCGCCGCATCACCTACTTCCTCGACCGCCCCGACGTCATGGCCCGCTACAGCGTCGTGCTCGAGGCCGAGCGCGCCCGCTACCCGGTCCTGCTCAGCAACGGCAACCGCGTCGCCGCCGGCGACCTCCCCGACGGCCGCCACTTCGCGCGCTGGGACGACCCCTTCCCCAAGCCGAGCTACCTGTTCGCGCTCGTCGCCGGCGACCTGCGCTGCCACGCCGGCGAGCACGAGACCCGCTCGGGCCGCCGCGTCGGGCTCGAGATCTGGGTCGAGCCCGACAACATCGACCGCTGCGCCCACGCGCTGCGGGCCATGCAGCTGGCGATGCGCTGGGACGAGGAGGCCTTCGGCCGCGAGTACGACCTCGACGTCTACATGATCGTCGCGGTCAAGGACTTCAACATGGGGGCGATGGAGAACAAGGGCCTCAACATCTTCAACGCCAAGTACGTGCTGGCCCGCCCCGACACCGCGACCGACGACGACTACGAGGCGATCGACACGGTGATCGCCCACGAGTACTTCCACAACTGGACCGGCAACCGCGTGACCTGCCGCGACTGGTTCCAGCTGACCCTCAAGGAGGGCCTGACCGTGTTCCGCGACCGCATGTTCAGCGCCGACATCGGCTCCGGCGCGGTCGCGCGGATCGCCAACGTGCTCGCGCTGCGCACCTCGCAGTTCGCCGAGGACCGCGGCCCGATGGCCCACCCGATCCGCCCGGAGTCCTACATCGAGATGAACAACTTCTACACCGCGACGGTGTACGAGAAGGGCTCCGAGGTCATCGGCATGCTGCGCCTGCTGCTCGGCGCCGCCGGCTTTCGCAAGGGCATGGACCTCTACTTCGAGCGCCACGACGGCCAGGCCGTCACCTGCGACGACTTCGTCGCCGCCCTCGCCGACGCCAACGGCCGCGACCTCGAGCAGTTCAAGCGCTGGTACGGCCAGGTCGGCACGCCGATCGTCCGCGCCCGCAGCAGCCACGACCCCGCCGCGGAGACCTTCACGCTCACGCTCGAGCAGGCCCCGCCCCACGGCCGCGACGCCGCCGAGCTGCTGCACATCCCCGTCGCCGTCGGCCTGCTCGCCGCCGACGGCTCCTCGCTGCCGCTGCGCCTCGCCGACGAGACCGGGGCCGGCGCCAGCGCGACCGGCTCCGCCGAGACCCGCGTGCTCGAGCTGCGCGACCGCAGCCACAGCTTCACCTTCGTCGACGTCCCCCGCCCGCCCGTCGCCTCGCTCCTGCGCGGCTTCTCGGCCCCCGTCGAGCTCGAGTACCCGCGCAGCGACGACGAGCTCGCGCTGCTCATGGCCAGCGACCCCGACTCGTTCAGCCGCTGGGACGCCGGCCAGGAGCTCGGCCGCCGCGCGCTCCTCCGCCTCGCCGACGACGCCGCCACCGGACGCCCGCTCGCCCTCGACCCGCGCCTCGTCGCCGCCTGCGCCCGCGTCCTCGCCGACGACCGCCTCGACGGCTCGCTCAAGGCCCTCGCGCTGACGCTCCCGGGCGAGCGCATCCTCGGCCAGCACCAGGACGTCGTCGCCGTCGACGCCCTCCACGCCGCGCGCCAGTTCGCCGTGCGCGCCCTCGCGGAGGCGCTGCGCGGCCCGCTGCTGGCGATCTACACCCGGGCCACCCCGCGCTGCGCCGACCCGCTCGCGCGCGCCGAGGTCGACCGCCGCCGCCTGCGAAACCTCGCGCTCGGCTACCTCGTCAGCCTCGGCGAGCCCGACCTCGTCGCGCTGGCGACCGCGCAGTTCGACGCCGCCGACAACATGACCGACAGCCAGGAGGCCCTCGCCTGCCTGATCGAGCACGGCGGTCCGCCCCGCGACGCCGCGCTCGCGACCTTCCACACCCGCTGGCAGGCCGACCCGCTCGTCCTCGACAAGTGGTTCGCGCTCCAGGCCGCGTCCGGCCACCCCGACACGCTCGAGCGCGCGCTCGCGCTCGCGCAGCACCCCGACTTCACGCTCGCCAACCCCAACCGGGCGCGCGCGCTGCTCGCGACCCTCGGCCTGCGCAACCAGTTCCACTTCCACAGCAAGTGCGGCCGCGGCTACGCGCTGCTCGCCGACCAGGTGATCGCGCTCGACCCCAGCAACCCGCACCTCGCGGCCCGCCTGGTCGGCGCCTTCAACCCCTGGCGGCGCTTCGACGCCGACCGCCAGCAGGCGATGCGCGGCCAGCTCGAGCGCATCGCCGGCCAGCCCGGGCTGTCGCGCTCGACCTTCGAGATCGTCGGGCGCGCGCTCGCGCCGGTCCAGGCCTGAGCCCCTCGCTATCGCCGCAGACCGCGTCTATTCGCCGTCCGCGGCCCGTCCTGCGGGCCCGTCCTCGACGACCCGCGGACCGCGGTGCTAGTACGCCGGCGCATGCATACCCTTCGCGCGACTACATCTTACTTGCTCCTACTCGCTGCCTGCTCCGGCGACTCGACCGGCACCACCGACGCCGCCAGCACGACCACCGATACGACCGCCGCCGCCGACGACACCGGCACGACCGCCGCGCCCGACACCGGCGACGACGAGAGCACCGCCGCCTCGCCGACCACGACCGGCGACGACACCACCGGCGAGGCCCCGGATACGACCACGTCGGGCGTCGACGAGCCGTTCCTCGAGGGCGCCCCGGAGCCGAACACCGCGCCCGGGGACCAGGACGTCGACGTCTTCGGCCAGATCGGCCTGCGCTACTGGTTCGCCGTCGACCCCGCCCAGGTCGACAAGATGAACGAGCAGAACAACGGCGGCGGCGAGGACATCTATACGCCCGGCAGCGCGGCCACCTACGCCAACCATCTGTTCGTCAGCTCGCACGACGACCCGCCGACGATCGCCGACTACGGCAAGGTCGAGGTCCGCGTCGTCGGCCAGTCGACCTTCCGCCCGTGGACGCCCACGACGCTCCCCAGCCTCAAGGTCGACACCGATGAATTCACCGACGGCCTCGAGGTCGCCGGCGTCGAGCACCTGCGCTTCAACAACAGCCTCGTCGGATCGATCTTCCGCGAGAAGATCGCGCTCGAGGTCTACGCCCGCCTCGACTACCCCGCCCCCCGCGCCAACTTCGCCTGGGTCGGCAGCAACGTGTGGGGCCCCGACGTCCACATCCCCTACGCCCTCGTCGAGGTCTACAAGCGCGACTTCTGCGACCGCTTCGCCGACGCGTGGGGCGGCGGCTGCCGCAACATCTGGGAGTTCGTCGGCGACTTCGGCCAGGGCTCGCTGCTCGCCGAGCAGTCGTGCCAGCTGTCCTCCTGCGACTCCGGGCGCGCCGCCGAGCTCGAGCAGCTGGTCGTCGCCACCCCGCAGGGCCCCGGCTTCAAGGCCGCCCTCGCCGACTGGCTCGACTGGGAGTCCTTCCACAAATTCCAGTGCCTGTCGTGGGTGCTGTGGACCGGCGACGACGCGCTGCACAACATGAACAACGTGGTCCTCGTCGAGCGCGAGGACGGCAAGTTCCAGTACCTGCCCTACTCCGTCGACATCAGCGGCGGCCAGGACTGGTACATCGACACGCCGCTCTACGCGAGCAACACGATCGCCACCGGCTGCCAGTCCGACGCGGACTGCTGGGCCGACACGATCGCGGTCTGCGAGGACGTGATCGCCGGCTTCGTCGCCCTCGACCCGCCCGGCCTCGTCGACGAGGTCCACGACCAGCTCGCCGCGGAGGGCATGCTCCGTAACGGCGACGAGGGCCGCTACAAGCAGATCCGCCAGTGGTACGCCGACCGCGCCGAGGCGCTGCTGCCCGAGCTCGACGCGTTCCGCGACCCGCCGTGCCAGGCGCCCAACGTCGAGTGCGGCGACGTGTGCGTCGACGTGCAGGAGTGCCTGCTCGAGTGCGAGGAGCCGCAGATGCAGTGCCAGACCACCTGCGTCGCCCCCGGCGAGTGCTTCGACTGCCAGTACCCGTTCGAACCGTGCGCGGACGGGGCCTGCGTGCCCCCCGGCACCTGCAAGAACCCGTTCTGAGCCGCCCGCCCCGCGCGGACGGGCGCGGGTCCGACCCGCGCCCGTCGGGCCCGCGATGAAGAACATCGGGAACCTTCGCCGCCCGCCGCTGTCACTGCGCCCGTGCATCCACGGTCCGGCAGTCCGCCGGCCCGCGGGCGCGTCGGGAGCCATTTGCCATGCGTACATCCATGCTCGCAGCCTTCGCGCTGACCCTCGCCGTCCCCGCGCCCGTGTCCGCCGCCGACGGCCTCGAGTGCGTCGAGGTCAAGTCCGAGAGCGCCGCGCAGGGCGTCTCGCTCGAGGTCCGCAACACCTGTGACTTCGCGGTCCGCTGCCAGCTGTCGTGGCGCGTGGTCTGCGACGGCGACGCGCCCGACGCCGCGCCCCGGCCGATGAGCCTCGTCGTCCGCCTCGAGTCCGCCGTGAAGCAGACGCTCTTCGCCTCCGGGGCCGCCTGCGGCGCGCAGATCTGGGAGATCGTCGACGACGTGTGGGACTGCCGCGAGATGTCCTGAGGTCAGCCGTCGCGCACGCAGCGGGCCAGCAGCGGCGTGTCCGGCGTGACCAGCGGGTCCTGCGTCCACGGGGCGTCGGGCGGCAGCGGCGAGACGTCCGAGGACTGCGCCACCGCGCCGTCCTCGGCCCAGAACGGGCCCGGGCCGCGAAAGCCCCCGGCGAGGCCCGGCAGCTCCGCCTGCGTCGGCAAGCGCCAGCCGGTCAGCGGCGCGCCGTCGCTGCCCGGCACCTCGAGCGCGGCGCAAAACCGCCGCGCCTCGGCCTGGGTGACCGCCTCCGCGACGCCGCCGAAGATGCGCAGGCCGCCCTCGACGCGCGTCAGCGGGACCGGGGCCGCCGGCGCCGGGACGGTCAGCGGCACGTCGCCCGGCGCGAGCTCGGCGACGCAGCGAAACCCGACCTTCGGGCCCCAGCCGCCGATCGACCAGCCCTCGAGCTCGAACCCGGGGTAGTTCGCCGGATACGCGTCGCGCCCCGCCGTGCGCTGGCCCGAGCTCGCGTGCTTGATGACGTGGCGCACCGGCGGCTCGGCCGGCCCGTCGCAGCCGTCGGTCGCGTCGCCGCACACGAGCTTGCGCTCGAACGCCTGCCGGCGCCGCCGCGACGGGCCCTCCGGGTCGCGAAACTCATCGCGCAGGAACGGCCGCAGCCCCGCGTCCGCGTCGTAGACCTCGTCGACCCACTCGAGCACGTTGCTGCCGAGCCCGAGGATGCCGAAGTAGCTGCTGTCCTCGCGGACATGTCCCGCGGGATAGATCGCGTTGGGGATCTGATCCTCGATCTGGTTGCCCCACGGGTACAGCCGCGCGTCGACGCCGCGGGCCGCGTACTCCCACTCGCCCTCGCGCGGGAGCCGACCGCCCGCGTGCGCGCAGTAGGCCGCCGCCTGCGCGTGCGTCACGCAGGTCTGCGGCAGCACCTCGCGGACCTCGGCCGCGACCTCCGCCGTCGGGTCGACCTGGCCCTCGGGACATGTCGCCGCCGCGCACCGCCCCGCCGCCACGCACGCCGCGTAGGCCGCCCGCGTCACCTCGTGCAGGTCGATCCAGAAGCTCGCCACGCTCGCGTGGCGCGGCGGCTGGCCCGACCAGCGCACCGCCGCCGACTCGCGCGCGAGCAGGCCGTCGTAGTCGTTCGGCACGGCCCCCATCACGAACTGGCCCGCCGGCAATTGCACGCGCTGGGCGAACTCCGTCTCGCGCAGGCCGAGCGGCACGCACTTGCCCTCCGGGTCGCGCCCGCTGCCGCGACCGCACGCGTCCTTCGGCCGCTCCGCCGGCTTCTTGAGGCCGGCGTCGATCTTCGCCAGCTGCTCGCGCGGGGTCGCCGGCCCGAGCGACACGAGCGGCGGCGCCGGGGTGTCGAGCGCGTCGAAGCGCCCGCTCGGCGCCTCGCAGGCCAGCGGCGCGAGCGCGAGGGAACAGACGACATATCGGTGCGTACGGGCGGGCATGATCAGGGCAGCTCGAAGCGCTGCAGGTGGGACTTTGCCATGGGCGGGGTCAGGAGCGACAGGGCGATCATCGCCGCGGTGTTGACCGCCAGGCCGAGCACGCCGATCTGCAGGTCGAGCGGGTTGACGACGGCGTACAGCCCCGGCGCCAGCTTGCTCGCCGCGAACAGCGCGATCACGCACCCGAGCCCGAGCACGAGCCCGACCTCGGCGGCGATCGTGTTGGCCCGCCGCCAGTACAGCCCCAGCAGCGTGACCGGGAGAAACTGCACCGGCACCGCGTAGCCGAGCAGCAGCAGGTCGACCAGCGACCAGCGCCCGGCCTGGCTGGTCAACACCAGCCCGAGCACCCCGAGCACCAGCACCGCGCCGCGCAGCGCCCGGGTCTGCGCGCGCTCGCCGAGCGGCACGCCGAACCCGCGGACCAGCACGTCGCGCACGAAGATCGACGAGCCGCCGTGCAGCAGCGCGTCGCCGGTCGACATCGACGCCGCCAGCACGGCGAGGCTGAAGCACGCCATCATCACCCCGCCGCCGTGCAGCAGCGGGTGGCCGACCAGCCACAGCAGCACCCGCTCGTCGCGCGGCGCGTCCGGCAGCAGCAGCGCCGCGTAGCCGAGGAAGAACAGCGGGACCAGGAACAGCAAGAAGGTCGGATACACGACCGCCGAGTGCTGCACGAGCCGCGCGTTGCGGGCCGTGAAGCACTTCATGAACACCTGCGGCCACATGCTAAACCCGAGGATCGACAGCAGGACCTCGGCGGACCACTGATAGTCGCTGGTGCCCGCGCCCGGACCGGGCAGCGTCAGATACTCGGGGTGCTCGGCGATCACGCGGTCGAACATCGGGCCGACGCCGCCGAACAATTGCCCGGGGATCGCCAGGCCGAGCCACCACACGACCACCAGCATCACCACGCCCTGCAGCACGTTGGTCCAGCCGACCCCGCGCATCCCGCCGAAGATCACGTACAGCGTCACGACCGCGTAGACCAGCGCCGCGCCGGCGATCGGGTGCCAGCCGAGCGCCTGCTGCATGACCACGCCCGCGCCCTTGAACTGGATCACGATGTACGGCAAGAACGCCAGCAGCGAGGCCATCCCCATGAGCGCCGTCAGGCGCCGGCTGGCGAAGCGCTCGCCGAGGAACTCCGCCTGCGTCATCAGCCCGAGCCGCGCGCCGATCCTGCGCACCCGCGCCCCGAAGAAGAACACCGGCACCAGCGCGACCGAGCCGTAGGCCAGCGCGTAGAACGCGTCGGAGCCCTTCGCCATCACCCGCTGCGGCGTGCCGAGCAGCGCGTAGGCGCTGAACACCATCGCGCCCATCACGAAGTACATCAGGATCGGGCCGAACGAGCGCTCGCCGGTGATGAAGTCGTCGCTGCCGCCCCCGCCGCGCCGACCGGCCCAGATCCCCAGCCCCAGCGCCAGCGCCAGGTAGCCGTAGACCAGCGCGGCGGTCACGGCTGCGCGCCCTCCCCGGCGTCTTCCCCGACATCTTCCCCGGAATCGACCACCCGCAGCACGTACAGCGTCGTCAACGCGGCGGCGTCGAGCAGGATCACGCCGACGATGTACGCCAGCGACCACGGCACCCCGAGCACGCGCGGCTCGATCGCGTCACCCAGCCACGGGTACAGCGGCCAGACCAGCAGGGCCGTCGTCACGACGAAGAAGAGCGGCGCCAGACGGGCGGCGAGGCGACGGGTCACGCGGCCCGTCATACCTCATGCCGGCCGCGCCCGCCCAGGCTTCCCAAGCCCCCCGCGCTGAGCCAACATCTCCCGAGAAATGACCCCAGCTCCCCGGAGTTCGCAGGTCGGCGTCGGTGAGCCCGCGCCGGACTTCACCCTCGACGACCAGCACGGTCGCCCCGTCACCCTCAGCGAGCTGCTGCGCGAGCGCTGCGTCGTGCTGTACTTCTATCCCAAGGACGACACGCCCGGCTGCACCGTCGAGGCGTGCAGCTTCCGCGACCAGTACGAGGTCCTGCGCGAGGCCGGGGCCGAGGTCGTCGGCGTCAGCTCCGACGACGTCGCGGCCCACGGGGCGTTCGTCGCCCGCTACAACCTGCCCTTCGTGCTGCTGAGCGACGCCCGTGGCAGCGTGCGCGCGGCCTACGGCATCAAGCGCACGCTCGGCCTGATCGACGGCCGCGTCACCTTCGTCATCGACCGCGAGGGCGTCGTGCGCCACGCGTTCTCCTCGCAGATCCGCCCGAAGAAGCACGTCGAGGAGGCGCTGCGGATCGTCCGATCGCTGGCGGTCTGACAGCTCGCAGCGGACATCGTTGGCAGGACAACCGTCCGCGGACCAACGTCCCCTGAACCCCCCGCCTCGGGTCCACGGCGCGCATGCGCCGCCTGCCGCAGAGGTCACAGCAACGGGCCTGCTCACGAAAACATCGCGATGACGCGGTGGCACCCCTCGCCAAGCCGGCCCATGGTTTGACTGCTGCGAACGAGCCTCCCGATGCGGGCCATGGGGTCCCGCGGACAGGGCCGGGCCTGTCGAGGCCGCGGGTTCGCGCAGGAGAGCCACCATGAGTCTACTCGCCAACATGGAACATTTGGCGGCGGCAAGCGGCGTCGTCGCGGTCACCATCGATTCGCCGCAGCATCCGCGTGCGTTCCGCGGGGTCGAGACATGGGCCCCGGTGCTAGACGCCGCGCTCGCCCTGTTCGACAAGACCGACGAGGACACGATCCGTCTCGTCATCGGTCAACACACGATCATCGTGCAGAAGGAGCACGGCCAGACCGTGGCGGTGGTTCTCCCCACCGGCCACGCGATCGCCAAGTCCCTCCGCCGTATGATCCGTCGCCTCTCGAAGAAGGAGCGCGGACCACTCAATCCGCGCCCACCCTCCTCCGTCGAGGCCAGCGCCGGCTCGAATCAGCCGAATCAGCCGCATCACTCCGAAGCCGCCTGAAACGGCTCCTCGATGCGGTTCTGACTGCGGGAGACCCGCAGTTCGTGCGCGGGAGCTGCGCAGGTCGCGGCTCCCGCCGTTTCACAAAACCATCGGCTCCGTGCGCGTGCACCAGGTCACTCGAGGCGTTTCAACGCCTCGAGTGGCACAAAGTACAATCGCGCTCATGGGCCGTCGCTCCCTCGCGCTGACCGTCGGGCTGATTGTCGAGGCGCTGCTCGTCGGCCTGACCGCCTGCGATCAGGGTCCCGAGCCGGCGCCGCCGCTCGAGGTCCACGCCGAGGGACCCGCGCCACGCACGGCCCGCGACGACGACCCGAAGCAGCGACCCGCCGACACCGTCGCGACCGACGCGATGGTCCTGCACTTCATCGACATCGGCCAGGGTGACGCCACCCTGCTCGAGTTCCCGTGCGGCGCCGTGTTGATCGACACCGGCGGCGAGCAGAACGAACTGTTCGACAGCGACAAGGCGCTGCTGGCCCACCTCGACGCCTTCTTCGCGCGGCGCGCCGACCTGAACCGCACGCTCGACCTGCTGCTGATCACCCACCCGCACATCGACCACAACCGGTCGGCGCTGGCGGTGCTCGAGCGTTACCGCGTGCGCAACGTCGTCGACAACGGCGCCGACGAGCCTCACAGACACAACGACGGGACCGAGGACCCGGGCGCGACCCAGCAGATGGCGATGCACGCCTGGCTGCGCGATCACCCGCAGGACCCGCCGATCGCGTACCAGGCCGTCGGCGCGCGCGACGTCCCCCCGGAGGGCCTGACGAACCCGGTGATCGACCCGATCGCCGGCTGCGCCGCGTCCGCCGTCGACCCCAGGCTGACGGCGTTGTGGGGCACGGTCACCGAGGACCTTCGCACCTACGGTGACAATCCCAACAACCACAGCGTCGTCGTGCGCGTCGACTTCGGCAAGGCGTCGGCGCTGTTCACCGGCGACCTCGAGCTCATCGGTCTGTCGCGCCTCGCGACCCGCTACGAGGCTCACCCGGAGCTGATCGACGTCGACATCTATCAGGTCGGCCACCACGGCAGCAAGAACGCGACGATCCACTATCAGATGCAGATGATGAGCCCGCGGGTCGCGGTGATCTCGATGGGCCCGTACGAGCGCGACATCCCGTGGACGGCGCGCAAGTACGGGCACCCCAACATCGTCGCGCTCGAGCACCTCGCCCACCCGCACCACGGCGTGCACGCGCGCCGCACCCCCATCGAGGCGTGGATCGGCATCAAGGGCGCCTGGAAGGACGAGAAGAAGGAAGTCTTCGAGCGTCGCACCATCGACCGGGCGATCTACGCCACCGGCTGGGACGGCACCGTGACCATCACGGCCAACGCCAACGGCTGGCTCGACATCGCCACCCAGGGCCGCTAGCCTGTCCCGAATGCACGGACCCCACGACCACGACGACCACGGGCACGTCCACGGCCCGGGCTGTGATCACGACCACGATCACGACCACGCCCACGAGCATCACCACGTCCCCCAGCCCTACGTGCGCGCCCAGCCGAAGGTCGGCCGCAACGAGCCCTGCGTGTGCGGCAGCGGCAAAAAATATAAAAAGTGCTGCGGCAGCGCGGGCGCCTGACGGCGGAGCCTGCGCGTCCGCGCTGCCGGGCTCGGCCGGCTCGCTCTGTCAGCCCTCGATGTCCGCGTCGCCCGGCGTGAACACGCACGAGCCGGCGACGCCCTCGACGCAGACGCGCCCGCGTCCGCCCCGCTTGGCCGCGTACAAGCTCGCGTCGGCCTCCGCGAACAGCACCGAGATCTCCTGGTTGTCGCGCGGCCACACCGAGCCGCCGATGCTCAGCGAGATGCCCTGCTGCAGCGCCTGCGAGCCGACCCGCCGCGCGATCGACACGACCGTCTCCTGGTTGGTGTCGGTCACCAGCACCGCGAACTCGTCGCCGCCGAAGCGCGCCACGATGTCGTGCGCCCGCAGCGTCGAGCGCAGCAGCACCCCGACCGCCTGCAGCAGATCGTCGCCGGCCCGGGGCCCCTGCGCGTCGTTGAACGCCTGGAAGCGGTCGAGGTCGAGCAGCAGCAGCGCGCACTGCGAGCCGAGCCGCAGCGCCCGCGACTGCTCCTCCTGCATCCGCGTCTCGAACTCGCGGCGGTTGAACAGCCCCGTCAGCGCGTCGTGGCGCGCCAGCGTCTCGACGCTCTCGAGCAGGCGCAGGTTCTCCATCACCAGCGCCGCGGCGTCGAGCAGGAAGCTGATGAAGTCGAGCGCCTCGCGGTCGATCGGCGCGCCGGTGTAGCGGTTGTCGGCGACCACGACCCCGACCGGCTTGCCGCGCAGCTTGATCGCGCAGACCAAGAACTCCTCCGGGGGCTCCAGCGCCGCGATCGCGGCGTTTTGCGGGCGGGCCCGCGTGAAGCACAGCGGCCCGCTGGCGGCCAGCGCCGCCGCGGCCTCGTCGCCGTCGCCGGTCCCGGAGATCGGGCACTCGAGCGTGCGCACGAACGCCTCGAAGCGGGTGTCGACCTCGCTCGCGGCGTGGGCCTCGATCAGGGCCTCGAGCGACTGATCGGCGGCCTCGGCGGCCTCGGCGGCCTCGGCGGCCTCGACGGCCTCGACGGCGCCCACGATCTGCCGGGCCTCGACCGCGTCGTACGGCCCGATCGCCGACGTTCCGACCAGCGCGCGCGCCTCCTCGTCGTACACGAACAGCGCCGCGCGGTCGAAGCCCAGCGCCGCCCGGGAGGTCATCCCGAGCAGCGTGATCTGCCGCAGCCGGTCGATGCTCTGGGTCTCGAGCATCGCCCGCGTCAGCCGGCGCAGCGCGTCCTGCCGCGGCGCCTCGCGGGCGAACCGCTCGAGCACCTCGCCGGTCTCCTCGGGCCCGAGCAGCGCCTCCGCGAGCCGCCGCGCCAGCGTCGTCCGACCGCTCGCCAGCAGCTCCACCCCGAGCTCGAGCCGCCGACCCTCGCGCTCGAGGAACGCCCGCACCGACGCGTCCACGGCCGCCGGGACCAGCACCGCGGGCGTCAGCGCCGTCCCCTGCCCCGCGAGCTTGATCAGCTGCAGCACCGCGCTCGGCAGCGCCGTCAGGCCCGCGGGCACCTCGACGACCAGGCCCACCGGGACGGCGATCCGGCGAAAGAGGGCGCGCAGGTACGGCGGCACGGAGGCCGAGCGCACCCGCTGCACCAGCTCGGGGGCCATTCCGGGGTAGCGTGCGTCCGACATCGGCAAGCCATGATGCTGGCCGGTGGCCGCGTCAGCGTCAACGGACGTCGCCGCGCCCGCGCGCCCGCCGATCTCGCGGAGTCGGCCGTCCCCGGCGTCGCGCTGCACGCGGCCGAGCGGGCACACGGGCGAGCGCGCGCGAGCGCGCGCGTGGTATAGCTCGCCGCGATGGGCTTCTTCGACAGGGCAAAACAATTCCTCGGCGGCAAGAACATGGCGAGCGTGGCGATCACGGTCATCGAGCGCCAGCCCGCCGAGTCCGCGAGCTTCCCGATCGCCGACTCGGTGCTCAAGGGCACGATGGTGATCGACGTCCAGCAGGACTGCACCCTGCTCGCCACCAAGTACGAGGTGTGGCTATACGTCAAGAAGGACGGCGCCGACTCGCCCAACCTCGTCCGCGCCGAGCAGGACCCCGCGCCCAACACCAGCTACTCCGACGACTGCCTCAAGATGCCCATCGACCTCAAGGCCGGTCAGGTCATCACCCAGCCGTGGATGGTGATGGACGTCGACATCCCCGCCGTCCTCGCCCGCAACGGCATCCACAGCCCCGACGCGGCCCTCGGCGACCCCAACGTCCGCCTCGTCGTCAAGTGCATCGCCGACGTCAAGGGCTCGCCCTTCGACCCCAGCGCCGAGGTCACCGTCCGCCTCGCGCCCGCCTCCTGAGCCCGCCTCACCGCGCGCGCCGCTTCGACCGCGCGCGCCGCGGGGCCGCCGGCGCCTCCGGCCGCGTCGGCGCGCTCGGAGGCCGCGCCAGCAACATCTCGCGCAGCCGCGCCGCCGCCGGCGGCAGGCGCTCGACGCCGCGGTGCACGAGCATCAGCGGGCGCAGCAGCGGCGTCGCCGGGTGCGGCACGACGACCAGCCGCCCCGCCGCGAGGTCGTGCTCGACGGCGGAGCGGCTGACGAGCGCGACGCCGATGCCGGCGCGCACGTTGCCCTTGACCGCGGCGATGCTGCCGAGCTCCATCACGACCTCCGCGCCGGGGAAGTGGCGCCCGAGCAGCGCGCGGGTCGTCGACCCTTTTCCAAACGTGACGAACGGCGCGGCCTCCGGGCGCGCGAGCCCGGGCGCCGCGACGAGCACCAGCCAGTCGTCGAACCACGGCTCGCCGCGCTCGCTGGTGATCACGCCGAGGTCGAGCTCGCCGGCGTGCAGCATGGCCTCGACCTCGTCGGCGTTCGCCTCGCGCAGCAGGAAGCGCACCCCCGGGTGCTCGGCGCGAAACGCCGCGAGCGTCGCCGGCAGCAGGTACGTGCACACCGTCGCGCCGCCGCCGATCCGGACCTCGCCCGCGTGCAGGCCCTCGATCTCCGCGACCGCGCGGCGACCGTCCTCGAGCGCGGCCAGGGCCGCCCGCGCCCGGCTCACCAGCGCGGCCCCGGCCGCCGTCGGGCTCGCCCCGCCCGGCCCGCGCTCGAGCAGCCGCGCCTGGAACAGCGCCTCGAGCCGGTGGATCGACGCGGTCAACGCGGGCTGCGACAGGTGGGCCCGCCGCGCCGCCTCCGTGAACGTCCCGAGCTCGACGATGAGCAGGAAGTGGCGCAGCTCGTCGATCATCAGCTCTGTTTATCACGGCCTTCAAAACAATCGAATGGCGTGATGACCCCGGCGGCCCAACTATCAGGGCATGTCGCTGCTGCTGCTGCTCGGTGCGCTCTCGGGGGCCCTGACGACCGTGACCGGGATGGGCGGCGGGGTGCTGCTGCTGCTGGTCCTGTCGCTGCTGACGAGCCCGGCCGAGGCGCTGGCGATCACGTCGCCGGCGCTGCTCGTCGGCAACGCCCACCGCCTGGCGATGCACTGGCGCGACGTCGACCGCAGGGTCGGCGGCGCGCTCGCGCTCGGGGCCCTGCCCGGCAGCGTGCTCGGCGGCCTGCTCACCGTGGCCCTGCCCGAGCGCGTGCTGCAGGCGATCCTCGCGCTGGCGACCGCGCTCGCGCTGACCCGCGCGCTCGGCCTGTGGACCTGCCGCGCCCCCGTGGCCGCGCTCGCGCCCGCCGGCTTCGGCGTCGGCGCCCTCGCGGCCACCACCGGCAGCGCCGGCCTGCTCGTCGGCCCGCTCGTGCTCGCCGCGGGCCTGTCCGGCGCGCGCTACATCGCCACGATCGCCTGCGTCGGCGCCGCCATGCACCTCGGTCGCATCGCCGCGTACGGCGTCGGCGGCCTGGTCACCCCCGCGACGCTGACCGCCTCGGCCACCCTCGCGCTCGCGGTGCTCGCCGGCAACGCGCTCGGCGAGCGCCTGCGCCGCGCCCTCGACGACCGCCTCGCCGCGCGCCTCGAGCTCGCCGTGCTCCTCACCTGCATGGCCCTCGCCCTCGCCGGCCTGGCCTGACCTGTCCCCGGGGCCAGGTCACAGACCTGTCCCGGAGGACAGGTCCGCTCAGCCGCGCAGCCCGGCCAGGTACGCCCGGATGCCGGGCTGCAGCGAGGTCGTGTGATCGCCCGGCACGACCTCGAGCGTGAACGGGGCGCCGATCGCCGCGGCGCGCCCGGCCAGCGCCCGCGCGTTCGCCAGGATCGACGTGTCCTCGCTGCCGACGATCGCCCGGTGCGGGCGGACCAGCTCGCCGAGGTGCTCGCCGAACACCCGCAGCTCGACCTCGTCGCGGTCCTCCGGGTCGAAGCGCACGAGGTCGCGGGTGTCGGCGTCCCGCGCCCAGCGCCCGAAGGTCGCCGTCGTATAGATGCCGTCGACGCTCCCGGTCGCCGCCAGCGGCAGCCCCGGCACGAGCGCGAGCAGGGCCGAGAGCCCGCCGCCGACGCTGTGCCCGAGCGTGTAGATCCGCGACGCGTCGACGCCGGGCTGCCCGGCCGCCCAGCGCACCGCGGCGCAGGCGTCGTCGAGCTCGCCGCGCAGCAGCTCGAAGTCCCCGGGGTTGCCGTTCTCGCCGCGCAGGCTCGGCGTCATCACGGCGAAGCCCGCGTCGAGGAACGGCCGCACCTGCTCGAAGTCCCAGGTCGCCAGCGAGAACTCGCCGTGAAAGTACACGAGCGTCGGCGCCGGCCCGCCGCCCGCCGGCGCCGCGAACCACGCGAGCAGCTCCCCGCCCGGCGCCGGATATCGCAGCTCGCGCGCGCCCGCGGGCACGCGCTGCGGCTTCCACCGCCCCGGCGACGGCCCGCGCCGCAGCAGCCGCGTGACGTGCCGGGC
>Ga0075163_10000540_pt1 | contig 48433 bp, 43 predicted proteins | sample JI1023141ADNA_FD_71478 | JGI IMG/M metagenome (GOLD analysis project Ga0075163, IMG submission 71478) | Wastewater effluent complex algal communities from Wisconsin, to seasonally profile nutrient transformation and Carbon sequestration -... | ecosystem: Engineered > WWTP > Effluent > Algae...
CCGCCAATACACGCAAAGACGGATTGGGGGCCTGGCCGATACCCGCGCGGTTGATTGGTTGTTGGAGCGCTTGTTTGGAGCAGTGGGAACAAACTTCCGATTTGCAGCGATTGCGGAAGTTCGGCCCCGCCCCATGCAATGTCTGCAACGTTGAAGAATCCGTCAGTCGAGCGCCACACGCCACACGCCACGCGGTACGCGGAGCTTGAGACGGATTTTTGAGCTTTATGCGCTTCTCGGGAGCAGCGCCTTGAGCTCCGCCAGATCTTTCGCATAGCTCACACGATATCTTCCAAACGGGTGAGACATCGTCGTGTATCGTCGAATGCACTCATTGGAGTTCCATCCTGCGTCGATCAGATCAGACACTGCAAAGACAAATTCGAGAGTGTTCGTAAAAAATGCCACCGGACTCTCGCCGGACTCGTAGTCCAGCTTGGGCCTCGTGCCATGGACATAGTAGTTTCGGCAATCCACGGCATGATCAGCGACGAGTTCCAAGTCGGGAAATAGATCTCCTACTTGTCGGTCTATTGTCCGCACCCGGCTGCGAACTTTCCTTTTCAGGCTGAGCTTTCCGATCCGCCCCAACGCTCCGAGAACCGAGCTCCGATCATCTCCGTGAGGGAGGCTCCTGAAGAGCGCGCGGGCCTTATCGCGAGCCTCGGCAAGATTATATGGGATGGGGTCAGGAGGCGGGAAAGCATTGTCCGGTAACAGGTCGAACATATTTGCTGCACCCACTAGCCGATCTGGGTCGTAGCGCCGTTGAGAGGCGAAGCTGGTGGAATAGCGCAGACGTGCGGTGCGCCATTCTTCGTTTCTTGCCAACCACGCAGCTAAGACCTTGCTTATCTTCTCAGGCTCTCGCGACGGCCAGAAGGGGAGGTCAAACCAGCTGGTAGGCTCCCATTCATCCTCGGCGTCTCTGCGAGGTCCGAGAGGCCAGATGAGATCAAGCTGCTGCCGATGGACACCTTCCTCCCCATCCAGTTCAACCTTGATGTCCTTTACGTTCTGTGGACGTCCCGCCGCGATCTCGACAAATCTAACTAAATCCAGCAGAGCTCGTAGGGCGTGCTTCACGGTAATTGCAGTAGGGAAATCGATCGCCAGAATTACATCGGCATCAAGATGTATCCCATCGGCTGACGAAGAGGGAACGATCAGCGTGTACCTCGCCGAGACCACACCCAACGATGTGGCTGTGGAGAGAAGCTCAAGCTTGCCGTTGAAGTAAAAAATGTGCGGTAGTGCTCCAAGCTCTCCGACATACTTTCCGCTCTCTGTCTTCGACAGCTCCGCCAGATGCTCGCGCGCATTGAAGATTTGGCCAAATGCTCGAAAGTCGCCGAACAACGCCGTCGCGTCATCTAATGAAAAATGGATGCTTGCGATCCGCTCTTCCTCGGACGTCACGTGCTTTTGACCAATCAAGATGTAATTCGGAAACAGGTTTCTCACAAAGAAGTGATCATCATCACGAAAATGCTCTCCTGTACCAACCATCGGTATGCAGTTGAGCAGGGACACGTGCGTGGAGTCAAGCAACCGCCCACAGACATCTCGCTTCGCAGACCAGTCAGGTTCAGAACGAGAGAAAAGCTTCAGCCGCGAAGCTTGCCCGCGCAAATGCAGTTCGCCTGCCGCAGTCAACGATCCACCAAGGGAGAACTGCCCCGCAATGCATCGCTCGTTGTACGCTTCTTTCATTTAATTCCTCCCTGCAGCTGTTCGAGCACTTGATTTAAGACACGGTGCGTCTGTCCTCGACGGCAAAGTTGCCAACCCAAGTGATTGGGTACCAATACCACTTCTTGCCTTGGTCATCTAGTCCACTCTCCACCAATGGCTGTTTTCAGCCTGAGGCGGACGTTGTTGGCGGAATGGCTGCGCGCATCAGGCGGCGGCAGCGCCGCCCGCGCCGTCCAGGCCCGCCAGCATGTCCTGCGCCCTGGCATAGGCGGGCGCGGGGCCGATGTTCAGGCGCGCACGCGCCACCTCCAGCGGCTCGTGCAGCAGCGCCTCGACGTCCTCCCCCAGCAGCCAGCCGGCGCGGCGGCCGCGGCGCCAGCCTTCGATCACGGCGCGGGCGAAGGCGGTGCGGCGCGACACGCGCAGGCTCTTCAGCGCGGCGGCGGCGGCGATGAAGGCCCAGCCCAGGCCCTTGGTCTGCGCGTAGCTGAAGGCGACCAGGGCCGCCTCGCCCAGCGGCTGGTCGGCCTGGTAGCCGGTGAGCACGTGCCAGATGTCGTGCACGTCGCGGATGCGGCGGGCCATCCAGGCGTGCGGGTGCTCCACCAGCGGGCGGGCCTCGGGGTTGGAGACCTCGGCCAGGCCGGCGGCGGAGTAGCCGGTCTGCTCCAGGAAGGCGCGGTACGCGGCGCCCACGGTGCCGGGCGCAAAGCCGGCGATGAAGGCGGGGTCGGACAATCGCTCGGCCAGCTCGACGCGGCGGTAAGCCTGCCTGGGGCCGCCTTCCGCGCGCATCAGGCGGTCGAAGTTGATGGGCGCCGAAGGGCCGTTGAGCGACTGCATGATGACGAACACCTGGGCCGTGTCGTTGGGGTCGCGCAGCAGCGCGCGCACGGCGCGCAAGGCGGCGGGCAGGTCGCGCTTGTACGGATGGGGCTTGGCGTTGGCGGTGGTCATGGGGCGGCTCCGGGGGCCGGGCAGGTGGTGGACAGGCCTGCCGCGGCGATGGCCCCGATCTTCCCAGAGTGCGCGCCCGCCGTGCCCATCGCCCGTTCTGGGCTATGGTGTCGGCCATGCGGGTTTCATCGTTTTCCCTGGGGTGGCGCGGCTTGTGGCGCGACGTGCGCGCGGGTGAGTTGCGCCTGCTGATGGTCGCCGTCACGCTGGCGGTGGCGGCGCTGACGGCGGTGGGCTTCTTCGCCGACCGGCTGCAGGGCGGCCTGCAGCGCGACGCGCGCCAGCTGCTGGGCGGCGACGCGGTGGTGGTCAGCGACAACCCGCCCGCCGCGCCGTGGACCACGCAGGCGCGCGCGCTGGGGCTGAGCAGCGCGCTCACGCTCAGCTTCCCGACCATGGGCCGCGCGCCCGACGCGCAGGGCGGCGCCACGCGGCTGGTGGCGCTCAAGGCGGTGGAGGCGGGTTACCCGCTGCGCGGCAGCCTGCGGCTGGCGCAGGGTGCTGCGCGGGACCGCCTGGGCGAGCTCACGCGCGAGGTGCCCGCGCGCGGCCAGGCGTGGGTCGATCCGGCGCTGCCCGAGGCGCTGGGGCTCCAACTGGGCGACACCCTGCTGCTGGGCGACAGCGCCTTCACCGTGGCGCGCCTGATCGCGCTGGAGCCGGACCGGGGCGCGGGCTTCATGAGCTTCGCGCCGCGCGTGATGGTGAACGCCGCCGACCTGCCTGCCACGGGGCTGGTGCAGCCGGCCAGCCGCATCACCTGGCGGCTGGCGCTGGCCGGGCCCGACGCTGCGGTGCGGCGCTACCTGGCGTGGGCGCAGCAGCAGGTCACCCAACCTGGCGTGCACGGCGTGCGGCTGGAGTCGCTGGACAGCGGTCGACCCGAGATGCGCATCACGCTCGACCGCGCCGGAAAGTTCCTCAACCTGGTGGCGCTGCTGGCGGCGCTGCTGTCGGCGGTGGCTGTGGCGCTGGCGGCGCGCGGCTTCGCGGCGCGGCACCTGGACGATTGCGCCATGCTGCGCGTGCTGGGTCTGCCGCAGCGGCGTATCGCCGGTGCCTACGCGGTCGAGTTTTTGCTGGTCGGCCTGGCGGCCAGCGCGGCCGGCGTGCTGGCCGGCTGGGCCGTGCACCACGTGTTCGTGGCGCTGCTGGCCGGGCTGGTGGATGCGGGGCTGCCCTCGCCCAGCGGCTGGCCCGTTCTGTTCGGTCTGGGCATCGGGCTGACGCTGCTGGTGGCCTTCGGCCTGCCGCCCGTGCTGCAACTGGCGCAGGTGCCGCCGCTGCGCGTGATCCGGCGCGACGTCGGCGCGCTGCGGCCGGCCTCGCTGACGGTGCTGGCGCTGGGCATGGCGGGCTTCGCGGCGCTGCTGCTGGCCGTCAGTTCTGATCGGGTGCTGGGGCTGATCGTCGTCGGCGGCTTCGCCGGCGCGGTGGGGCTGTTCGCGCTGCTCTCATGGGGCGCGGTGAAGCTGCTGCGCCGGCTGGTCAACGAGCAGACGGCGCCGCGCTGGCTGGTGCTGGCCACGCGGCAGGTGTCGGCGCGGCCGGTCTACGCGGTGGTGCAGGTCAGCAGCCTGGCGGTGGGTCTGCTGGCGCTGGTGCTGCTGGTGCTGCTGCGCACCGATCTCATCGCGAGTTGGCGCGCCGCCACGCCGGCCGACGCGCCGAATCGCATCGTCATCAACGTCATGCCCGACCAGGGCGATGCGTTTCGCGCCGCGCTCACCGATGCGGGTGTGCAAAGGCTCGACTGGTACCCCATGTTCCGCGGCCGGCTGGTGGCCGTCAACGGTAAAGACATGTCGCCCGCCGACTACCCCGACGAGCGCGCCCGTCGCCTGGGGGATCGCGAGTTCAACCTCTCGCACGACGCCATCAGGCCTGCGCACAACGAAGTGGTGGCCGGTCGCTGGATCGCCAATGAGCCCGGCGCCATCAGCGTCGAGCAGGGCCTGGCCGACACGCTGGGGCTGAAACTGGGCGACACGCTGCGCTTCGACGTTGCCGGCATGCCGATGGAGGCGCGCATCACCTCGCTGCGCAAGGTGGACTGGGCGTCGATGCGGGTCAACTTCTTCGCCATGTTCCCGCTGGCCGAGATGCCGGAGCTGCCCGTCACCTACATCGCCGCCTACCGCGCGCCGGCGCGGGCCGGCTTCGACAACGCGCTGGTGCGCCAGTTCCCCAACATCACCAACGTGGACACCGAGCAGTCCATCGCCCAGGTGCGGCGTGTACTGGACCAGGTGATCCGCGCGGTCGAGTTCCTGTTCGGCTTCACCCTGGCGGCGGGGCTGATCGTGCTGCTGGCCGCCGTCGGCGCCACGCGCGAGGAGCGCGCGCGCGAGTTCGCCATCATGCGCGCCCTGGGCGCGGGCGGCCGGTTGCTGCGCGACGTGCAGCGCGCCGAGCTGGCCGGCGTCGGCCTGCTGGCGGGCCTGCTGGCCAGCGCGGCGGCCAGCGCGGTCGGCTGGGGCATGGCGCGCTACGTGTTCGACTTCGCCTGGAGCGCCTCGCCCCTGGTGCTGGCGCTGGGCGGCCTGGCCGGCGCCGTGCTGGCGCTGCTGGCCGGCTGGTGGGGCCTGCGCGAGGTGCTGCGCCGCCCGGTGGTGGAGACGCTGCGCCGAGCGGCCGAGTAGAATTGCTACACAATAAATAGCTGTTGGCGCAATGCCGACGCCGGCTGGAGGCCGATTTGACCCAAAAAACCGATGAGGCCACGCCCTTCGCCCGGATCGGCGGCGAGCCAGCCGTGCACGCGCTGGTCGAGCGCTTCTACGACCTGATGGACCTGGAGCCGCGCTACGCCGCGCTGCGCGCCGCGCACGGCAGCACGCTGGCCGACGCGCGGCGCAAGCTGTCCTGGTTTTTGTGCGGCTGGCTCGGCGGGCCCGACCATTACGTCCAGCGCTTCGGCCACCCGCGCCTGCGCGCGCGCCACCTGCCGTTCGCCATCGGCATCCGCGAGCGCGACCAGTGGCTGGCATGCATGGACCAGGCCATGGGCGAGACCGGCGTGGACGAGGCGCTGCGCCAGCGCCTGAACCAGAGCTTCTTCCAGACCGCCGACTGGATGCGCAACCAGGGTGGCTGAAACCCCGCCGCCCGGCGCCTGGCGCAGCCTCGCCGTCACCACCGCCGTCCAGGCCATGGTGTCGATGGCCCTGCTCGCGCTGCCGGCCATGGCGCCGGCGGCGGCGCGCGCGCTGGGCGTGCCGACCACGCTGGTGGGCGTGTACGTGGCGCTGTGCTACCTGGCGGCGATGTTCTCCAGCCTGGCCGGCGGCACGCTGGTGCGGCGGCTGGGGGCCATCCGCGTCAGCCAGCTCGGGCTGCTGCTGTGCGCCGGCGGGCTGGCGCTGTGCGCGCGCTGCCCTGGCTGCCGGCGGTGGCGCTGGGGGCGCTGTGCATCGGCGCGGGCTACGGGCCCATCACGCCCGCCAGTTCGCACCTGCTGGCGCTGACCACGCCGGCGCACCGCATGTCGCTGGTGTTCTCGATCAAGCAGACCGGCGTGCCGGCCGGCGGCATGCTGGCCGGGGCGCTGGTGCCCGGCCTGCTGCTGCTGGCGGGCTGGCAGGGCGCGCTGCTGGCCGTGGCGGCGGCGTGCCTGGCCTGCGTGGGGCTGGCGCAGCCGCTGCGCGCGGCGCTGGACGCCGACCGCCAGCGGGGCCAGGGGCTGGCGTTGTCGGCGCTGCTGGCGCCGCTGGGCATGGTGCTGGGCCACCGCCCGCTGGCGGTGCTGGCGGCATGCTCGTTCCTGTTCTCGGCGGTGCAGGTGTCGGTGACGGCGTACATGGTCAGCTACCTGAACGAGTCGCTGGGCCTGAGCCTGCTGGCGGCCGGCGCGGCGCTGTCGGTGTCCCAGTTGGCGGGCGTGGCGGGGCGCATCGCGTGGGGCGCGGTGTCGGACCACGGACTGGGCGCGCGCAACACCCTGATTCTGCTGGCCACGCTGATGGTGGTCGGCTGCCTGCTGACCGCGCTGCTGCAGCCGCACTGGCCGACGGGCCTGATCTGGGCCGTGGTGGCGCTGCTGGGCGCCTCGGCCATCGGCTGGAACGGCGTGTACCTGGCCGCCGTGGCGCGGCAGGCGCCGCCGGGCCAGGCCGGCGTGGCCACGGGGGGCACGCTGATGTTCACCTTCATGGGCGTGGTGTGCGGCGCCCCGGCCTTCGGCGCGCTGTCGGCGGCGGCCGGCAGCTACCGCGCGGCCTACGCGGCGCTGACCGTGCCGGCGGCCCTGGCGCTGGGCCTGCTGGCGTGGCGGGCGGTGCGCGGCAAGGTGTGAGATTGCTACGTTATCAATAGCTTTTGGCGCAATGTGGGAGCGGGCTGAGGCCGGATTTTTCTTGAAATCCGTGACCTGCCGGTTCAACCCGCCGCCAGCAGCACCAGCAGCGCGCCCGCGCCGCCTTCGAGCGGCTTGGCCTGCACGAAGGCCAGCACCTCCTGCTTCTGCACCAGCCAGCCATGCACCTTGCCCTTGAGCACGGGCGCGCGGCCCGGCGAGCCCAGGCCCTTGCCGTGCACCACGCGCACGCAGCGCAGGCCGGCGCGCCGGGCGTCGCGCAGGAAGGCGGCCAGCGCCTCGCGCGCCTCGTCGCGGCGCAGGCCGTGCAGGTCGATCTGGCCCTGCACCGCCCAGTGGCCGCGGCGCAGCCGGGCCGCCACGTCGGGGCCGATGCCAGGGCGGCGAAAGCTCAGGTGCTCGTCCACCTGCAGCAGGGTGCTGGCGTCGAACTCGTCGGACAGGGCCTCGTGCAGCACGGCCTGCTCGTCGCGCTGGCGATGGCGCGGCAGGGGCAGGGGCGCGGCGGGCGCGTGCACCACGCGGCCGTGCGCGCGCAGCGGCTGCACGGGGCCGACGGCGCGGGCGAACAGGCTCTGCCCGGCGCGGACCTGGCGAGCGGCCGCGGCGCGCGCGGCGGCCTCCTGCGCGGCGCGGGCGCGGGCCTCGGCCAGGTGCTGCCGGATGGGCTGCAGGTCCTGCAGCGAGCGGGCCTTCACACCAATCCCTTCTCGGCCATGGACAGCGCCTGGCCGGGCGCTACGATGACGTGGTCGAGCACGCGCACGTCCACCAGGGCCAGCGCGGCCTTCAGCGTCTGCGTCAGCGTTTCGTCGGCGCGGCTGGGCGCAACGCTGCCGCTGGGGTGGTTGTGCGCCAGCACCACGGCGCTGGCGTGGTGGTGCAGGGCGCGCAGCACCACCTCGCGCGGGTACACGCTGGTCTGCGTCAGGGTGCCGCGGAACAGCTCCTCCAGGGCGATCAGCCGCAACTGGCTGTCGAGGAAGAGCACCGCGAACACCTCGTGCGCGCGCGAGGCCAGGTGCAGTTGCAGGTAGTCCATGACGGCGCGCAGGTCGTCCAGCGCGGGCCGCTCCCGCAGCTGCTCGGCCAGCACGCGCCGCGCCAGCTCCAGCACCGCCACCAGCTCGGCGCGCTTGGCCGGGCCGCCCAGGCCCTTGACGCGCTTCAGGTCGTCGGCGCCGGCATTCAGCAGTCCGGCGATGCCGCCAAAGCCGTCCAGCAGGTCCTGCGCCAGGTGCAGCACGCTCTTGCCGGCCAGGCCGGTGCGCAGCAGCAGGGCCAGCAGCTCCACGTCGCTCAAGGCGCCGGGGCCGCGCGCGAGCAGCTTCTCGCGCGGGCGGGCGTCGGGGGGCAAGTCCTTGATCGGCATCGGGAAGGCGGGGCTTTTTACAATCGGGGCAGTTTATCTGGGACGTTTCGTTTTTCATGACCACTGTCGAACCCGCCTCCTTCCTGACCCTGCACTACCGCCTGGCCGGGCCGCAGGGCGATGTCATCAACACCTTCGGCGGCCCGCCGGCCACGCTGTCGCTGGGCGCGGGCGAGCTGTCGCCGGCGGTCGAGCAGCGGCTGATCGGGCTGGAGGAGGGCGTGCGCGCCACCTTCCAGATCCCGGCGGGCGAGGCCTTCGGCGAGCGCAACCCCGACATGGTGCAGTGGCTGGCGCGCAAGGAGCTGGACGCGATGGGCGACCCCGACGAGCGCTACGCCGTGGGCGAGGTGGTGCAGTTGCCCACGCCCGACGGGCAGGGCCAGTTCGCCGCCGTGGTGCAGGCCGTGCGCGAGGACGGCGCGCTGCGGCTGGACTTCAACCACCCGCTGGCGGGCCAGCCCGTGACGTTCGAAGTCCAACTGATCGGCGTGCTGTGATGGCCCACCCCCGTGTCTCCACTCGCTGCGCGATGTTGCGCCTCCCCCCTCCAGGGGGCGCGCCCGTTGGCTGGGGAAACCCCGGCCAGGAGCGCACTGGCGCGGCCTGTTCCGCGGCCATCGGCACCTTTTTGTTCGATGCCTCGCAGGTGGTGGCCGGCGTTGCGGGAGGCCGGGATGAATGAGCCTGCCGAAGTCCTGCTGGCCGCGCCGCGCGGCTTTTGCGCCGGCGTGGACCGCGCCATCGAGATCGTCGAGCGCGCCCTGGCCAAGTTCGGCGCGCCGATCCACGTGCGGCACGAGATCGTGCACAACACCTACGTGGTGAACGACCTCAGGGCCAAGGGCGCCGTCTTCATCGAGGACCTGGACGAGGTGCCGCCCGGCGCCACGCTGGTGTTCAGCGCCCACGGCGTGCCCAAGTCGGTCGAACGCGAGGCCGCCGCGCGCGGCTTTCGCGTGTTCGACGCCACCTGCCCGCTGGTGAGCAAGGTGCACGTCGAGGTGGCCAAGCTGCACCGCGAGGGCTACGAGTTCATCATGATCGGCCACAAGGGCCACCCCGAGGTCGAAGGCACCATGGGCCAGCTCGACGGCGGCATCCACCTGGTGGAGGACGTGGCCGACGTGGCGCGCATCCAGCCCGCGCAGCACGACAAGCTGGCCGTGGTGACGCAGACCACGCTGAGCGTGGACGACGCGGCCGAGATCGCCGCCGCCGTGAAGGCGCGATTTCCCAAGGTGCGCGAGCCCAAGCAGCAGGACATCTGCTACGCCACGCAGAACCGGCAGGACGCGGTCAAGCTGCTGTCGCGCGACGTGGACGTGGTGATCGTCGTCGGCAGCCCCACCAGCAGCAACAGCACCCGCCTGCGCGAGGTGGCGCGCAAGCTGGGCACCGACAGCCACATGATCGATGGCGCCGACGAGTTGCGGCCCGAATGGATCGCCGGCAAGGCGCGCATCGGCCTGACGGCCGGCGCCTCGGCGCCCGACATCCTGGTGCGCCAGGTGATCGAGCGGCTGCGCGCGCTGGGCGCGGTGTCGGTGCGCACGCTCGACGGCATCGAGGAAACGGTGAAGTTCCCGCTGCCCAAGGGGCTGAGGCTGGACGACGTGGCCGAGGTGAAGCTGGCGCACCTGCGCTGAACGGCGCAGGCCCGGCGTGGCTGCTGGGTTGCTATATAAAATATAGCTTTTGATGCAATGAGGGAGCGGGATTCCGGCACTTTTTGCTGAGAATCTGCCGCCTGGCGGGGCTGGACCCGGCGCGCCCGGCCGGAGAAGGCCCCCGCCTACAATCGGCGCCATGCTCGATCCCCTTCTGCTCCGCAAGGACCTGCCCGCCGTGCTGGCGCGCCTGGCCACCCGCAAGAACCCGCAGCCCTTCCTCGACGAAGCCGCCTTCACCGCGCTGGAGGCCGAACGCAAGCAACTGCAGACCCACACCGAGGATCTGCAGGCCCAGCGCAACGCCGCCAGCAAGCAGATCGGCCAGCGCAAGGCCAAGGGCGAGCCCGCCGACGACCTGATGGCCCAGGTGGCCGGCCTCAAGGACGAGCTGGACGCCTCCGCCGCGCGGCTCGACGCCCTGCAGGCCGAGCTGCACGCCTTGCTGCTGGCCGTGCCCAACCTGCCGCACGCCAGCGTGCCCGTCGGCGCCGACGAAACCGGCAACGTCGAGGTGCGGCGCTGGGGCGAGCCGCGCCGCTTCGACTTCCCGGTCAGGGACCACGTCGAGCTGGGCGAGCCGCTGGGGCTGGATTTCGAGACCGGCGCCAAGTTGGCCGGCTCGCGCTTCAATTTCATGCGCGGACCCATCGCGCGGCTGCACCGGGCGCTGGCGCAGTTCATGCTGGACGTGCAGACGCAGCAGCACGGCTACACCGAGTGCTACACCCCCTACATCGTCAACGCCGACACGCTGCGCGGCACTGGCCAGTTGCCCAAGTTCGAGGCCGACCTGTTCGCCGCCAAGAAAGGCGGGCAGGAAGGCGAGGGCGAAAGCCTGTACCTGATTCCCACCTCGGAGGTCTCGCTCACGAACCTGGTGCGCGGCGAGATCGTGGCCGAGGGCGATTTGCCCATCCGCCTGACCGCGCACACGCCGTGCTTTCGTTCCGAGGCCGGCAGCGCCGGGCGCGACACGCGCGGCATGATCCGCCAGCACCAGTTCGACAAGGTCGAGATGGTGCAGATCACCCACCCCGACCACAGCGACGACGCGCTGGAGCAGATGGTCGGCCACGCCGAGGCCGTGCTGCGGCAACTGGAGCTGCCCTACCGCGTGGTGCTGCTGTGCACCGGCGACATGGGCTTCGGCTCGGCCAAGACCTACGACCTGGAAGTGTGGGTGCCGGCGCAGGACATCTACCGCGAGATCAGCTCGGTGAGCAACTGCGAGGCCTTCCAGGCCCGCCGGATGCAGGCGCGCTTCAAGAACGCGCAGGGCAGGAACGAGCTGGTGCACACCCTCAACGGCTCGGGCCTGGCCGTCGGCCGCGCCCTGGTCGCCGTGCTGGAGAACCACCAGCAGGCCGACGGCGCCATCCGCATCCCGGCGGCGCTGCGGCCGTACCTGGGCGGGCTGGAGGAGCTTCGCGCGTGAACTGCTAGAATTCTAGATTCGACACGGATACACGGAGAGGTGGCAGAGTGGTCGAATGCGCCGGACTCGAAATCCGGTATACGGTTTACCGTATCGAGGGTTCGAATCCCTCCTTCTCCGCCAGAAACCCATGAAAAACGCGCCCTTGTGGCGCGTTTTTCATTCCTGTCCCTCGCTGTGAAGGGGCGCCGGGATGGGCACTGCGCCATCGCCCGCGGCACCGCGTCAGACGCTGCGATACCCGAGGGCAGCCCGCCAGCGCAGAATGACGTCGTGGTAGGCCGCATTGGCCAGCGGCGCGGCCAGTTCAGGGCCGAGGGCGATGGGGCGCTGGCGCTGACCCAGCAATTGGCTGAGCGCGGCGGCGGTGGTTTCGCCCTGCGCGTCGGCGCGCAGCGCGTAGAGGCGTGACGCGGTGGCCATCACCGTCTGCCCGCGCCGCGACAGCAGGTAGTCCAGCCACAGGCGGGCGGCGTTGGGGTGCGCGGCCTTGCCGTTGATGAGCAGCACGCGCGAGCTGACCAGGGTGTAGTCCTCGGGGAAGACCACGCCCAGCGATGGCTGGCGGCGGGCCTGCGCCACGGTGTAGGCGCCCAGCAGGTTCACGCCCAGCAATGCGCGACCTGTGGCGATCTGGCGCACCATGGCGTCGGTGGTCAGCAGCAGGCGGGCGCGGCCGTGGCCCAGGGCCTGCGCCGTGGCCCAGAATGCGTCGGTATTGGCGGCAATGTCCTGCGTGGCCAGGAAGTAGCCCAGGCCGGATTTCTGGATGTCGTAGCTCACCACCTTGCCGCTGGCGCGGTCGCCCTCGCGCGCCAGCCACTGCGCCAGCGCCGCGTGGCTGCGCGGCACCTGGGCCTCGGACAGCGAGGGCTTGTGGTGGGCGAACACCACGGGCTCGTAGGTGGTGGACCAGAGCCGGTCCTGCCATTGGGCCCAGGCCGGCAGATGCGCCTTCTCGGGCGAGTCGTAGGCCAGCGCGTGGCCGGCCGTGGCCAGGGCGACCATCTGGTCCATGGCCGAACTCCACAGCACGTCGGCGGCCTCGCGTCCGAGCTGGTTTTCGGCGATGAAGCGGTGGTACAGCTCGGTGCTGTTCAAGTCCTCGTAGGCGACGTTGATGCGCGGGTACATCCGCTTGAAGTCGGCCACCAGCGGCGCGGCCACGCGCTCGTCGGTGGTGGAATGGACCGTGAGCCGCCCCTCGTCCTCGGCGGCGCGCACCGTGGCCGCATAGGCCTGGGGGTAGCCGGGCGGCGCCGCGCCGCGCACGGCGTAGCTCATCAATTCATTGTCATCCTCCGCCATCGCGGGTGCGGCCAGGGCGGGGGCCAGGCCCAGCGCCGCGAGCCTGCCCAGGGCGGATCGGCGTGAGAACGGGCGACTCGCGGGGCGCTGGGCGGGGCGGCGTTGCATCATGACTCCACCGGCACCAGCAGCAGCGGCTTGCGGGTGCGGCGCAGCACCTCCTGCGCCACCGAGCCGAACAGCAGGCCCGCCAGCAGGCCTTCGCCGCGCGAAGCCATCAGGATCAGGTCGGCCGAGCCGCGCTCGGCCTCGTCGAGGATGGCCTGCGGCACGTCGTCGCCCTCATGCACGATCAGCTCGGTGATGGGGCGCGTCGGCGCGTCGTCGCTGCGCACCGCGTAGAAGGCGGCCACCTGCGCCTCGATGTGCGCGCGGGCTCGCTTGGCGCGGTCGTCGTGGTACTGGTCCAGTCCCTGCTGCGGCACGTGCGCGGGCAGGTCGATCAGCGAGCGCTCGCGCTGGTCGTCGATCACGCTCAGCACCAGCAGCCGGGCGCCCAGGCGGTTGGCCAGGTTGATGGCGTGGGCCAGCGTGGCTTCGCAGCCCTCGCCCAGGCCGCAGGCGTACAGGATGGTGCGGATGTCGTGGTTCATGGCGTGCTCCCCACCAGCGGAATGACGCCCAGCACGAGCATCGCCGCCAGCATGACGACGGCGGCCGTCATCGCCCACAGCAGGGTGAAGCGCTGATGGTCGCCGAATTCCACCTTGGCCAGCCCCACCAGCAGGTAGGTCGAGGCCACCAGCGGGCTGAGCAGGTGCACCTGCTGGCCGACCAGCGAGGCGCGCGCGATCTCGACCGAGCCGATGCCGTAGACCGCCGCCGTCTTGGCCAGGATGGGCAGGATGCCGAAGTAGAACGCGTCGTTGGAGATGAAGAAGGTGAAGGGGATGCTCAGCACCGCCGTCACCACCGCCATGTAGGGCCCCATCCAGTCGGGCACCATGCCGATCACGCTGGTGGCGATGGCGTCCACCATCTTGGTGCCCGAGAGGATGCCCACGAAGATGCCGGCGGCGAAGATCAGCGACACCACCGGCACGATGTTGACGGCATGGGCTTCGATCCGCTCCTTCTGCTGCTGCAGCTTGGGGTAGTTGATCATCAGCCCGATGGCCGAGGCCACCATGAACAGCACCTGCAGCGGGAAGACGTCCATGATCAGCAGCGTCATCAGGCCCAGCGTCAGCAGGGCGTTGACCCACAGCAGCTTCGGGCGCGCCAGCTCGGGGTCGCCGCCGGTGACCTCGGCGATCGACTGGCTGCCGCTGGACATGCCATCGAGCCGGATGGCGCCGAGCCGGCGGCTTTCGCGCCGCCCGAGGATGAAGGCGACGAAGGTGCACCACGCGCCGGTGATGATCATGGGCCCGATCATGGGCACGAAGACCTGGCCCATTTCCACGCCCAGGGCGCTGACGGCGCGGGCCGTGGGGCCGCCCCAGGGCAGGATGTTCATGAGCTGGCCGGCCATCATCACCACGCAGGCCAGCACCAGGCGGTTCATGCCCAGCCGCTGGTACAGCGGCAGCATGGCGGCACAGGTGATCATGTAGGTGGTGGAGCCATCGCCGTCCAGCGACACGCCCGCCGCCAGCAGGAAGGTGCCCACCACGATCTTGGTGGGACTGCCGCCCACCAGCCGCAGCACCAGCTTCACGATGGGGTCGAACAGGCCCGCGTCGATCATGATGCCGAAGTACAGGATGGCGAACATCAGCATCACGCCGGTGGGCGCCAGCTTCTTGATGCCGTCCAGCATCATGGGCCCCAGCCCCATGCCGAAGCCCCCGAGGAGGCCGAAGGCGATGGGCACCAGGATCAGTGCAACCATCGCCGATAGGCGCTTGGTCATGATCAGCGCCATGAAGACGATGATCATGGCGTAGGCGAGGGCGGTCAGCATGTGTTGTCTCCGTTTTTTTGTTGCGCTGTTCGAACCTCGGCCCGACGATCAGCGTACCGATGGTAGCGCAACGCGCGGGGGTGCCCGCCGCCGGCGTGTGGCGGGGCCTGCACCGGAGGTCATTGCAGCAGCCCGCACAACGCCTTCAGATCCCGCACCACGGCGTGCGGACGCCGGGCGTCGTCCTGCGGCCAGGGGGCGCCGGCACGGTTGATCCAGGCCATCTGCATGCCGGCGGCCAGGGCACCGGTGCCGTCCAGGTGCGGGTCGTCGCCCACGTGCAGCACCTCGCCGGGCGCCGCGCCCGCCGCTTGCGCACCGGCGTGGAAGATGCGCGCATCGGGCTTGGCAATGCCCACCTGCGTCGCGCTCAGGCTGGCCTTGAAGTAGCGGCCGATGCCGATGCGGTGCACGTCCGCATTGCCGTTGGACACGGCCACCACCGGATAGCGAGCGGCCAGGAAGTCGAGCGCGGCCAGCGCATCGTCGAACAGATCCACGCGCTGGCGCTCGGCGAAGAAGAAGTCGAACGCCGGCCTGGCGAGCAGCGGATCGTCGCCCGCCTGCGTGAGCGCGAGACGGATCGACTCGCGCCGCAGCCCGCTCAGATCGTGCCGCAGGTCGGGCCGTTGCGCCTCCACCTGCGCGCGCACGGCGCGCAGCGCCTGGGCATCGCCGAACATCGCCGCCGTGGCGGGCGCATGCGTGGCCAGCCACCCGGCCAGCGCGCCTTCGGCTCGCTCGATCGTGGGCCACACGGGCCACAGGGTGTCGTCCAGGTCGAGGGTGATGGCGCGGATGCGCGCCACGTCGAGCGCTGCACGGGAGGGAAGGCGCGTGGGCATGCCGGAGAATAGCGCATGCCCTTTTTTCGTCCCGAACCCGCCCACGCCCGGGACCAGCCCGCGCGCACCGGCGTGCTGCTGTGCAACCTGGGCACGCCGGACGCGCCGACGCCCGCGGCCGTGCGCCGCTACCTGGCCGAGTTCCTGGGCGACCCGCGCGTGGTGGAGATCCCGCCCGCCGTCTGGAAGCCGCTGCTGCACGGCCTGATCCTGCGCACGCGCCCGGCCCGGTCGGCCGAGAAGTACCAGGCCATCTGGACGCCCGAGGGCTCGCCCCTGATGGTGTGGAGCCGCAAGCAGGCGGTGATGCTGCGCGGCTACCTGGGCGAGCGCGGGCACGACGTGAGCGTGCGCCTGGCCATGCGCTACGGTCAGCCGTCGGTGGCCTCGCAACTGGACGAGCTGAGGGCCCGCGGCTGCACCCGAGTCCTGGTGGTGACGCTGTACCCGCAGTACTCCGGCACCACCACGGCCAGCGTGATCGACGCCGTGGCCGACTGGGCGCGGCATGCGCGCCACGTGCCAGAGCTGCGCTTCGTCAACCGCTTCCACGACGACGAGGGCTACATCCGCGCCCTGGCGAGCGGGGTGCACCAGCACTGGCAGGCGCATGGCCGGCCGGAGCATCTGGTGATGAGTTTTCACGGCGTGCCCGAGCGCACGGCGGCGCTGGGCGATCCCTACGGCGACGAATGCCGCGAGACCGCCCGCCTGCTGGCCGGGCGGCTGGCGCTGCGGGACGGCGAGTGGACGCTGGCCTTCCAGTCGCGCTTCGGCAAGGCGAAGTGGCTGGAGCCGGCGACGCAGGCCGTGCTGGAGCAACTGGGCCGCGCTGGCACGCGGCGGGTCGACGTGGTCTGCCCCGGCTTCGTCAGCGACTGCCTGGAGACGCTGGAGGAGATCGCCATCGAAGGTCAGGCCGCCTTCAGGGCCGCGGGCGGGCAGGAGTTCCACTACCTGCCCTGCCTGAACGACCACCCTGCCTGGCTGGCCGCGCTCGCCGACATCGTGCAGGTGCATCTGCAGGGCTGGCCGACGCGGGGGCGCCGCGCCGAGGCGGCGGCCGGCCTGGCCAGATAGCTATTATTTTAATAGCTATTGGCGCAATGCGGGCGCTGGTTCCATGGCTTATTCGTTCAAATGGTGGCCGATCCGCCCGCCTGTTCGACGCGCTCGATGAAGCCGCTCACCAGCGCCAGTTGATTCGGCACGTTCAGCGCCGGCGCGTGCTCGCGGGCGGGCACCTCCACCCACTCGAAGCCGCCCCGCACGCCGGGGCCGCGCGTGCGCATCTGCTCGGCCGTCTCGCGCAGCACCAGGTCGGATTCGGCGCCGCGCAGCAGCAGCACCGGCACCTGCAGCGCGTCATAGTGGTGCCAGATCAGGTAGTCGTCGGGGTAGTGCGTGAACTGGGCGACGATGGCCGGGTCGTGGTGCGTCGTCACGCGGCCGTCGGGCAGGCAGGCTTCCGGCGCGGTCACCGTGTCGAAGGCGGGCGGCGGGCCGGCGCTGGCCATGATGCGCTCGATGGCCGGCGGCGCCAATCGCGGCGCGCTGTCGTCCAGCACCAGGCTCTGGATGCGGCGCTTCAGCTCCGGCTCGAAATAGCCTGAGGCCCCCACCATGCCGATGGCGCCGCCCATCGAGGTGCCGACCCAGTGGCAGCGCTCGATGCCCAGCTGCGCCAGCAGCTCGCGCGCCAGGCGGGCATGGAAGGCCAGGCAGTACTCGTCCTTCGGATGGCGCGCCCACTGGCTCAGGCCGTGGCCCAGGGTGTCGGGACAGAGCACGCGCCAGCCGTGCGCTGACAGGTGCGCGGCCAATGCGTCCATGTCGCGCCCGGAGCGCGCCAGCCCGTGCCAGGCGACGACAGTGCCGCGCGCCGCGCCGCCGCCGCCAGGCTGCCAGTCCGTGCAGTGGATTTCGCGGCCGGCGCAGCGCAGGTCAAGGGACGAGGCGGGCATCGGCGCATGTTAGCGCCAGGCATCCCGCGCCGGCGTCATTCGGCCGCGATGCCGGCGGCCTCGACGATGCGCTCGAACTTGGCCGATTCGACCTTGATGAAGTCGCGGAACTGCTGCGTCGTCATCGGCGACACCTCGCCGCCCTGGTCCTGCAGGCGCTTGGCCAGCTCGGGCTTTTTCAGGGCGTCGTTGACGGCGCCATTGAGCTTCTGCTGCACGGCGTCCGGCGTGCCGGCGGGAGCGAACAGGCCGAACCAGTTCTCCAACTGGTATTTGGCCAGCGGGGCGTATTCGGCGATGGCCGGAATGTTCGGCGCGAACGCGGTGCGCCGGGCGGACGTGACCGCGATCGGCTTGACCTTGCCGTCCTGGATGAAGCCCTTGGCCGCCGTGTAGCTGACGAAGGTGAACGGCACCGTGCCCGCCACCACGTCCACGAGTTGCCCCGACGCGCCCTTGTACGGGGCGTGGACCATCTTGATGCCGGCCATCTCTTCCAGCAGCGCGCCGTTGAGGTGCTGGGGGTTGCCAATGCCGCTGGAGGAGTACGTCACCTGGCCGGGGTTCTTGCGCGCATGGTCCACCAGTTGCTCGATGGTGTTGGGCGCGAACGCTTTGGAGGCCACCAGCACGTTGGGCACCTTGGTGACCAGGGCGATCGGCGCCAGGTCCTTCGCCGGCGAGTACTGCATCTGCTTCTTGTGGACGAAGGCGTTGATGGCGGTCTCGCCGGCCGAGCCCATGAGCAGTGTGTACCCGTCGGGCGTGCCCTTGGCCACGGCGCGGGCGCCGATCATGCCGCTGGCGCCGGGCTTGTTGTCGACGATGACGTTCTGCTTCAGCGACGCGCGCAATTCCTCGGCCAGCAGGCGCGCCATCGTGTCCACGCCGCCGCCGGCCGAGAACGGCACCACGATGGTGATCGTCCGGCCGGGATAGTCTTGCGCACTGGCCAGCGCCGACAGGCTCAAGGTGCCGATGGCGGCGAGACTGGCAAGGGCGAAGCGGCGGCGATGAGTGTGCATGGAGGTCTCCTGACAGGAAAAAAATGGAATCAGCAAAAGAGATTAATTGCACTTTATATATAACATATGCAAAATGCAAGGCATGAACGAATTGCTTGACGACATTCCGATGGCGACGCTCGACCACGGCGGCGAGAGTCATGTGCTGGTCGATCTGCCCGCCCTGCTCGGCGAGCAGTTGCCGCGCCTGCCCGTGGTGCTGCGCCTGCTGGCCGAGAACGCCGCGCGCCACATGGCGGGCGAGGAGCGGCGCGAGGCACTGAAGGCCATCCTCGATTGGCTCGGTACGGGCAGCAGCGAGCGCGAGATCGCCTTCCAGCCCGGCCGTGTGCTGATGCACGACACCACCAGCACCCCGGCGCTGGTGGACGCCGCCGCGATGCGCGACGCGTTGGCCGAGGCGGGCGTCGATCCCACGGTGCTGAACCCGGTGCTGCCGGTCGACGTGTCGGTCGATCACTCGCTCGCCGTCGAGGCCTACGCGCGCGCCGGCGCGGCGATGGAGAACATGCGGCACGAGATCCGCCGCAACGCCGAGCGCTATCGCTTCCTGCGCTGGGCGTCCAAGGCGCTAAAGGGCGTGCGCATCCACCCGCCGGGCACGGGGATCATGCACACCATCAACCTGGAGCAGCTCGCCACCGTGGTGACGGTGCAGGAGCGCGGCGGCCGGCGCTGGCTGGCGCCCGACATGATGATCGGCACCGACAGCCACACGCCCATGGTCAACGGCATCGGCGTGCTGGGCTGGGGCGTGGGCGGGCTGGAGGCGCAGACCGTGATGTTCGGCATGCCGACCATGCTGCGCATCCCGGACGTGGTGGGCGTGCGGCTGGCGGGGCAACTGCCGCCGGGCGTGCTGGCCACCGACCTGGCGCTCACGGTGACGCAGCGGCTGCGGCAACTGGACGTGACCGGCGATTTCGTCGAGTTCTTCGGTCCCGGCGTGTCCACCCTCACGGCCGGCGACCGCGCCGTGGTCGCCAACATGGCGCCCGAGTACGGGGCCACCACGGGCTTTTTCCCCGTGGACCGGCAGACCCTGGACTACCTGCGCGCCACGGGCCGCTCGGCCAACCACCTGACGCTGGCCGAGGCGTACCTGAAGCGGGCCGGCCTGTGGTTCGACCCCGCCGCCGCGCCGCGCTACACGCGGGTGCTGGAGATCGACCTGGGTCGCATCGGCATGCACGTCGCCGGCCCGCGGCGCCCGCAGGATCTGCTGGACTATTCGCGCACGGGCGAAGCGCTCCGGGCCGTGGGCTTCGAGCCGCGGCCGGGGGCGTCGGCGGCGCTGCCGCGCCACCCGGTGGCGCTGGCCGCCATCACCAGTTGCACCAACACGTCGGATCCGGCGCTGCTGATCGCCGCCGGCCTGCTGGCGCGCAAGGCGGGAGCGCGTGGCCTGAAGGTGCCGCCATGGGTCAAGACGTCGATGGCCCCCGGCTCGCCGGCGGCGGCGTCGTACCTGGCCCGCGCCGGCCTGGCCGGAGATCTGGAGGCCGTCGGCTTCGGCATCGTGGGCTATGGCTGCACCACGTGCATCGGCAATTCGGGCCCCTTGACCGAGCCCATCGTGCAGGCGCAGGCCACGGGGGCGGGCAAGGCCGTGGCCATCCTGTCCGGCAACCGCAACTTCCCCGGCCGCGTGCACCCGGACATCGAGCTGAGCTTCATCATGTCGCCGCCACTGGTCGTCGCCTTCGGCCTGGCGGGCGACGCGGCACGCAACCTGGCCGAGGAGCCGGTACAGGTCGCGCCCGATGGCCGTCCGGTGTACCTGCGCGAACTCTGGCCCACCCCTGAGGAGATCGCCGCGCACCTGCGGCAGGGGCTGGCGCCGGCCGACTTCCGGCGCGATTTTCAGGTGGCGGCCGGCAACCCCCTCTGGACGGCGCTGGAGGCGCCGGGTGGTGCGCTGTTCCCCTGGGACGAGCGCTCGACCATCCTGCGCCGCCCACCGTTCGCCGCGGTGACGGAGGGCAGCCAACTCGGCCACTACACGGCCTACCCCTTGCTGGTGCTCGGCGACGACGTGACGACCGACCACATCTCCCCGGCCAGCGCCATCCCGCCCGACAGCCTGGTCGCCGACTTCCTCGTCGAGCGTGGCGACGACCGCAGCGACCTCAACGTGTTCGCGTCGCGGCGCGGCAACTGGGAGGTGATGATGCGCGCCGCGTTCCACAGCAAGGCGCTGGTGAACCTGCTGCGGCCTGGCATGCCCGTCGCCCACACGCTGCACATGCCTTCCGGGGACGTGGCGCCGATCTGGGAGGTGGCCCGGCGCCATCGCGACGCCGGCGAGGCGGTGGTGCTGGTGGCCGGCGAGCGCTACGGCATGGGCTCCTCGCGCGACTGGGCGGCCAAGGGGCAGCGCTTGCTGGGCATTCGCGCCGTGCTGGCGGTGAGCTACGAGCGCATCCACCGCTCCAACCTGATCGGCATGGGCATCCTGTCCCTGCTGCTGCCGGACGGCGTGAACCCGGAAACGCTCGCCATCCAGCCCGGCGATCGCCTGGAGGTCCGGGCGGACGCCCGGGAACTGGCGCCGCGCGCCATGGTTGCCTTGACACTGCACCGCGCCGACGGCCGCACCGAGCGCTTCCAGGCTCGCGCGGCGATCGAAACCCAGCTGGAGGTCGAGCAGCTCAGGGACGGGGGCGTCATGCCGTCGATCCTCAAGAAGACCCTCCAGGCCCACCATGGCGGTGCTGACGTTGCGGCATGAATGGGTGCCTGGCGGCAGGGCAGAATCCGGGTTCCATGGACCCCGGCAAGCCGCTTTCCGCCCAGATCATCGAGCTCATCCAGACCGACGGCCTGGAGGTGGGCAGCCACTTGCCCGCGCAGCTGCTGGCCGATCGGCTGCGGGTGTCGCGCACGCCCATCAACGATGCGCTGGCGCTGCTGCAGGCCCATGGCGTGGTCGAGAGGCAGAAGAATCGGGGCTATTTCGTGGCGCAGCCGGTGGATTTGGCTGAAGTGGCCGAGCAGGTGGCGCGCCAGGCTTCGGACGACGACGTCGTGTCCGGCGCCTATTTCCGCATCGCGGACGATCTGTTCAAGGGCGAGCTGCCGCGCGAGGTGTCGGAGGTGCTGCTCCGCAGCCGCTACGCGCTCACGCTGGCGCAGCTCAACGCGGTGCTGCACCGCATGGCGCAGGAAGGCTGGGTGCGGAAGAAGCGCGGCTACGGCTGGGAGTTTCAGGCCATGCTGACCACGCCCGAGAGCCTGCTGCAGTCCTATCGCCTGCGCCTGGCGCTGGAGCCCGCGGCTCTGCTGGAGCCCGGCTACGCCATCGATCCGGAAGTCATCGAACGCTGCCGCGCCGCCGAGCATCGCCTGCTGGAGGGAGCGATCGAGACCGACACGCCCGACCAACTGCACGAACGCGGCGTGCGCTTCCACGAATCGATCATCGAAGCCTCGGGCAACCCCTTTTTCATCGACGCGATCCGCCGCGTCAACCGCATCCGGCGCCTGATCTCGTACCGCTTCATGCAGGACCGCCGGCGCTACAAGGAGCATTGCCGCCAGCACCTGCGCATCCTCGACCTGCTGGAGGCAGGCCGCAACGACGAGGCATCGGCCGAGCTGCGCCGGCACCTCGAACGCACCCTCACCAACCACCAGAAGATCAGCCGCATCCTGAAACCATGAGCACTTCACCCGCCATCGTCCAAGCCTTCGCGCCCACGGGCCAGCTCCGTGCGTCCATCAACCTGGGCAATCCCATCCTCGCCAACCGGGACCCGGCCACGGGCCAGCCGTTCGGCGTGTCCATCGACTTGGCCCGGGGCCTGGCGCAGGCCCTGGGCGTCGGGATAGAACTGGTGGTGTTCGACGCCGCCGGCAAGTCGGTCGAGGCGGTGGAGCAGGGGCGCGCCGACATCGGCTTCTTCGCCATCGATCCCAAGCGGGGCGAGCACATCGCGTTCACAGCGCCCTACGTCCTGATCGAGGGCAGCTACCTGGTGCGCGAAGACTCGCCCCTGCGGTCGAACGACGAGGTGGACCGGGCCGGCACGCGAGTCGTGGTCGGCAAGGGCAGCGCGTACGACCTGTTCCTCACGCGCGAGCTGAAGGCGGCCGAGATCGTGCGCGCGCCCACCTCGCCGGCCGTGGTGGATGTGTTCGTCGAGCAGCAGGCGGCGGTCGCCGCCGGCGTGCGCCAGCAACTGCAGGCCGACCTGGCGCGTTTGCCTGGCCACCGGCTGCTGCCGGGGCGCTTCATGGTGATCCAGCAGGCCATGGGTGTGCCGAAGTCGCGCGGCGCCGACGCGGCAGCCTTCCTGGCCGCCTACGTGGAGCGCATGAAGGCGAGCGGCTTCGTGGCCGAGGCGCTGGCGCGGCACGGCATCCAGGGCGCGTCGGTGGCGCCCGCGGCGGCGGGGGGCTGAGGCAGTGTTCGCCTACGTCGGCTCCCGCACCACGCGCGAGCGTCACGCGCGCGGCGATGGCATCAGCGTGTTCCGCCGCGATCCGGCCACGGGCGCGCTCGATCTGGTGCAGGTGCACGGCGATCTGGTCAACCCCTCGTTCCTGGCGCTCAACCGGGCCGCTACCCGGCTGTACGCGGTGCGCGGCGACGGCGAAGACATGAGCGCCTTCGCCGTCGATCCCGCCACCGGCGGCATCCGCCTGCTGGGCCGCCAGTCGACCGGCGGGCGCAACCCCGTGCATCTGGCACTGGATTCGAGCGAGCGGTTTATCGTCGTCTCCAACCACCTCACCAGCAGCCTGGCCGTCCTGCCCTTGTCGGAGGACGGTGTCCCGCAGCCGCTGGCGCAACGAGTGCCGCTGGCAGGCGAACCGGGGCCGCACCGCAAGGAACAGCCCTTCGCCAAGCCCCACTTCAACCCGTTCGATCCGAGCGGCCGGTTCGTCGTGGTACCGGACAAGGGCGTGGACCGGGTGTTCAGCTTCCGCTTCGACAACGGCCGCCTGACGCCCGCCGCAAAACCCGAGGCCCTGGCGCGCGAGGGCGCTGGACCGCGCCACCTGGCGTTCCATCCCGTCCGGCCCTGGGCCTACGCCATCAATGAGCTGGACTCCACCGTCACCGCCTATGCCTTCGATCCGCGCGACGGGGCGCTGCAGCCCTTTCAGGTGGTGAGCGCGCTGTCGGACCGCTTCACCGGCAACAGCCGGGCCTCCGAAATCGAGGTGCATCCAGCGGGCCACGTCCTCTACGCATCGAATCGGGGCGAGGACAGCATCGCGGTGATGTCCGTCGATCCGGCCACGGGCCGGCTGGCGCTGGTGCAGACCATGCCCTCGGGCGGCACGACGCCGCGCTTCTTCGCGGTGGCGCCGGAGGGCCGCTGGCTCTACGTGCTCAACGAGGACAGCGACGCCATCGTCCTGCTGCGGGTGGAGCAGGGGACGGGGCGGCTCATCGGGACGGGGCAAGCCTGGCGCTGCGGCAGCCCCGTGTGCATGGTGTTCTCGCGGACGCCCATGACGGCCGGGGGCTGAGGCGCCCTCAGGCCGCGCGGCGCTGCCACCAGCGCATCGTGCGGGGCAGCACTGCACGCTGACGCCGAAGTCGCGGTCCACCAGCGCATGCCTTCGCTGGCGCCGGCGAACATGGAGCGCGCGGCCAGATCCAGGATGCTGGCGGCGTCGCGCGGCAGCGCGGGCGAGGCGGGCGTTTGAACGGCGGGCATGCGAGCAAAGGCAGCCTGCGCGGAGGATCTAAAAATACCCGGACAAAATAATTAAATCCGGGTAAAATTTGTGCATGAACACGATCTTTCAATCCCGCTACACGGCCTTCGCGGACGAGCGCATGGTTGCGCGCGGCTCGTATGCCGACATCGCACAGGCCTTGGCGGCGGGCGATGTCGGTGGCCCCGTCCTGGTCTTCGACGACGCCACCGGTGCCCCGGTGGACACGCCGCCGCGCCCCGAGCATGCGGCGCTGCTGGCGCGCATGGGCAGCGAAGCGTCAAGCGCACCGGCCACGGCCGGCGCCGATGAGGCACCGCGCCCATCGCCCGGCCGTCCGCGCCTGGGCGTGGTGGCGCGCGAAGTGACCTTGCTGCCACGCCATTGGGAATGGCTGTCCACGCAGCCCGGCGGCGCCTCGGCCGCCTTGCGCCGCTTGGTGGAGCAGGCCAGAAAATCCAGCGAACAGGTCGGCGACCGCCGCCAAGCGGGCGAGAGAAGCTACAAGTTCATGAGCGCCATCGCCGGCCACCGGCCCGAGTTCGAGGAGGCCGCGCGCGCCCTGTTCGCGGCGGACGTCCGCGCCTTCGCCGCTGGCATCGCGCCCTGGCCCCAGGATGTGCGCGCGCACCTGGAACGCCTGGCGCAAGGCGCCTTCGGCTCGCCAGCCGGCGAGCAGGCCGAGCCATGACCGCCAAACCTGTCAACGCCGGCGCCACACGCCCGCTGTGGCGCACCTACCTGGCCTTTCTGGGCCCCATGGTGCTGGCCAACATCCTGCAATCGCTTTCGGGCAGCGTGAACGCGGTCTACATCGGCCAGATGCTGGGCACCGCCGCGCTGGCCGCCGTGGCGGGCATGTTCCCGGTGGTGTTCTTCTTCATCGCGCTGGTCATCGGCGTGGGCGCCGGCGTCTCGGTGTTGATCGGCCAGGCCTGGGGCGCGCGCGAGCCGCGCAAGGCCAAGGCCATCGCCGGCACCGCACTGGCGCTGGGCGGCCTGATCGGCCTGGCCGCCGCCGTGCTGGGCGAGCTGTTCGCGCGCCCCGCGCTGGCGGCGCTGGGCACCGCGCCCGAGCTGCTGCCCGACGCCGTGGCCTATGCGCGCGTGATGATGCTGAGCATGCCGCTGCTGCTGCTGTTCGTCCTGTTCACGCAGTTGCTGCGCGGCGTGGGCGACACGCTGACGCCGCTGCTGGCGCTGTGCCTGTCCACCAGCGTGGGCCTGCTGCTGACGCCGGCGCTGATCCAGGGCTGGCTGGGCCTGCCGAAGCTGGGCGTGGTCAGCGCGGCGGTGGCGGGCTGGGTGTCGTTCGCCGTGGCGCTGGCCTTCCTCTGGTTTTATCTGCGGCGCAAGCGCCATCCGCTGGCGCCGGATGCCGCGCTGCTGCGCGCGCTGCGCATCAACCCGGCGCTGCTGCGCGCGGTGCTGCGCATCGGCGTGCCGACCGGCGTGCAGATGGTGACCATCGCCATGGCCGAACTGACCATTCTGGGCCTGGTCAACGGCTACGGCGCCGACGCCACGGCCGCCTACGGCGCGGTGAACCAGATCGTCAACTACGTGCAGTTCCCGGCGCTGTCGATCGCCACCACGGCGTCGATCCTGGGCGCGCAGGCCATCGGCGCCGGCCGCACCGAGCGCCTGTCGCCCATCGTGCGCACCGGCCTGCTGCTGAACCTGGTGCTGACGGGCAGCCTGGTGCTGCTGGGCTACGCGTTGTCGCGCCGGCTGCTGGGCTTCTTCCTGACCACGCCGCACGTGCTGGAGATGGCGCAGACCCTGCTGCACGTGATGCTGTGGTCCAGCGTGGTGTTCGGCATGCAGGCGGTGGTGGCCGGCGTCATGCGCGCCAGCGGCACGGTGTGGGTGCCGACGGGCATCGCCATCGCCTCGATCCTGCTGGTGCAGCTGCCGGCGGCGCACGCGCTGTCGGCGCGCTTCGGGCTGCAGGGGGTGTGGATGTCGTACCCGGTGGTGTTCAGCGTGATGCTGGCCCTGCAGAGCGCCTTCTACCTGCTGGTGTGGCGCTACCGCGGGATCGAGCGGCTGGTCTGAACGCGGCTCAGGCCGCGTGCCGCCGCATCACCCGCGGCAGAATCAGCACCGCCAGGATGACCACGATCAGCACGACCGAGACCGGCCGCTCGACGAACACGCTCCACTTGCCCTCGCCGATCGACAGCGCGTTGCGCATCTGCGCCTCGGCCAGCGGCCCCAGGATCATGCCCACCACCACCGGCGCGGTCGGGAAGTCGAAGCGCCGCATCAGCACGCCGATGGCGCCGATGGCGTACAGCAGGAACAGATCGAACGTGCTTTGCCGCATGCCGTAGGCGCCCACGGTGGCGAAGATCAGGATGCCGGCGTAGAGCTGCGGCTTGGGGATCTTCAGCAGCTTCACCCACAAGCCCACCATCGGCAGGTTCAGCACCAGCAGCATGAGGTTGCCGATGTACAGCGACGCGATCAGCGCCCACACCAGCGCGGCCGAGGCGGTGAACAGTTGCGGCCCCGGCTGGATGCCGTAGTTCTGGAACGCGCCCAGCAGGATGGCGGTGGTGTTGCTGGTGGGGATGCCCAGCGTCAGCAGCGGGATCAGCGCGGCGGTGACGGTGGCGTTGTTGGCCGCCTCGGGCCCGGCCACGCCCTCGATGGCGCCCCGGGTGCCGAACTCGGCGCGGTCCTCGCCCTTGGCCAGCTTCTTCTCGGTGGCGTAGCTGAGGAAGGTCGGGATCTCCGTGCCGCCGGCCGGGATGCAGCCGAAGGGCGTGCCGATGGCCGCGCCGCGCAGCCACGCGGGCACGCTGCGGCGCCAGTCGCGCCGGCTCATGTGCACGCGCGTCAGGGTGTTCTGCGTCTCCGCGACCTTGCCCTCGAACAGCACGGCGTGCAGCACCTCGGCCACGGCGAACAGGCCCACGGCCACCAGCACGATCTCGATGCCGTCCAGGAACTCGGGCTTGCCGCCGGTGTAGCGCGGCTGGCCGCTGATCTGGTCCATGCCGACCAGGCCCACCGCCAGTCCGATGAACAGCGCCGTGAGGCCGCGCACCGTGCTCTTGCCCAGCACCGCGCTCACGGTGGTGAAGGCCAGCACCATCAGCAGGAAGTATTCGGGCGGGCCCAGCTTGACGGCGTAGTCGGCCACCACGGGCGCGAACAGCGTGACCACCACGGTGGCGATGGTGCCGGCCACGAAGGAGCCGATGGCCGCCGTGGCCAGCGCCTGCCCGGCGCGGCCGCTCTTGGCCATCTTGTTGCCTTCCATCGCGGTGACCATGCTGGCCGTCTCGCCCGGCGTGTTGAGCAGGATGGAGGTGGTGGAGCCGCCGTACATGGCGCCGTAGTAGATGCCGGCGAAGAAGATCATCGACGCCGTGATGTCCACCTTGGCGGTGATGGGCAGCAGCATGGCCACCGTGGTGGCCGGGCCGATGCCGGGCAGCACGCCCACGGCGGTGCCCAGGGCGCAGCCGAACAGCGCCCACAGCAGGTTGGTGACGGTGAGGGCGGTGGAAAAGCCCTGCAGCAGGAGGTTGACGGTGTCCATGGCCTGGGCGTCTCCCGCGTCAGATCCAGCCGCCGGCCGTGAGGCCCGGCAGGTTGATGGCCAGGAACTTGGTGAACAGCCAGTACACCGGCGCGGCGATGGCCAGCCCCGTGGCGATGTCCACCACCCAGGTGCGGTGCGGCTTGCCGAAGGCGCGCTTCAGGCCCTGCACCGCCAGCACGTAGGCCAGCGCGCAGCTCAGGATGAAGCCGATGCGCTCGATCAGCGCCGCGTTGAGCAGCAGGCCGGCCGAGACCCAGACGAAGCCTCGCCAGTCGGGGCCGGCATCGCCCGGCCCCACCTCCATCTCGCGGTAGCCGCCGGTGCGCGCCTCCCACAGCAGCACGGCGCCGCAGGCCATCAGCGCCAAGGCCACCACCCAGGGCAGAAAGTTCGCGCCCACGCCGCCGTAGCCGGCCTCGGACGGGATGTCCACGGCGCCCACCGCCAGGCCCGCGCCGACCAGGAAGACGAGCGCGCTGACCAGCGTCTCCCACCACCGCGCCTGGCCGGAGGGATGGTCAGGCTCGGGGTGGTCGGGCCGCATCTCCAGCGGCAGGTTGGGTCGCGGGCTCGTCATGCGGGGCTCCTCCGGCGGGGCAGGCCGCCCACGGGGGCGTGGGCGACGCCAGTAAACTATTTAATTGATAGCAACCAAGCGTTTATCCACGACGGCTTCGATGGATTTCTATTCAAAACAGAGTCAGACCATGCCGGCCTTGTGCATGATCGCCCGCAGGCTGGCGAACTCGGCCTCGACGAACTTGCCGAACTCGTCGCCCGTCAGCACGGCCGGCGTCCAGTCGTTCTTCTTCAGCGCTTCCTGCCACGACGCTGACTTGGTGGTGGCCACCAGGGCGTCGATCAGTCCCTTGTGCTGCGCGGGCGTGATGCCGGGGCCGCCGAACACACCGCGCCAGTTGCCGATCTCGACGTTGATGCCCTGCGCCTTCAGCGTTGGGATGCCGGCCAGCGTCTGCGGCGCGGTGCAGGCGATGGCCTTCATCTTGCCGGTGTTGATGTACTCGGCGAACTCCGACAGCCCGCTGCCGCCGACGGTGACGTTGCCGCCCAGGATGGCCGCCGTGGCCTCGCCGCCGCCGCGGAAGGCCACGTAGTTGATCTTGGCCGGGTCCACGCCCACCTCGCGCGCGATCATGGCCGCCGCGATGTGCTCGGTGGCGCCGCGCGAGCCGCCGCCCCACTTCACGCTGCCCGGGTCCTTCTTGAGCTGCGCCACCACGTCGGCCATGGTCTTGAGGGGCGAGTTGGCGGGCAGCACGAACACGTTGTACTCGGTCGTCAGGCGCGCCAGCGGCGTGGCCTGCATCAGGTTCAGCGGCGACTTGCTGGTGATCAGGCCGCCCAGCATCACCGCGCCCATCACCATCAGCTGGTTGGGGTCGCCCTTGGCGCTCGACAGGAAGGGCGCCAGGCCCAGCGCGCCCGCCGCGCCGCCCTTGTTGTCGTAGGTGACGGTGGCGGCCTGCTTGGCGTCCAGCAGCGCCTTGCCCAGGGCGCGGCCGGTGGCGTCCCAGCCGCCGCCGGGGTTGGCGGGGATCAGCATCCGCAGGTTGGCGCCCGCCTGCGCCCAGGCATCAGGCAGGGCGCCCGCGGCGGCGAGGGCGGCGAGGGATTTGAGAAACGTATCGCGGCGCATGGCAGGTCTCCTGAAAAATGGGGAATTCGAAGCCCCGCCATCATCGCGCGCGGCGGCGTGGTTGCGCGGGCGGATTCGTCAGGGAAAATACGTAATTCCATCACCACAGACGCCGACATGGCCGACCCGCTGGAGCGACAACGCATCGACAAATGGCTGTGGGCCGCGCGCTTCTTCAAGACGCGCGCCCTGGCCGTGGAGCAACTCGACCACGGCCGCGTGCTGGTCAACGGCGCCAGCGCCAAGCCCGCGCGCGAGGTCAAGCCCGGCGACACGGTGACCGTGCGCCAGGGTGCCGACGTGCGCGAGGTCGTCGTGCTCGCCCTGAGCGCGATGCGCGGCCCCGCGCCGGTGGCGCAGCGGCTGTACCAGGAGACGCCGCACAGCATCGCCGCGCGCGAGCAGGCCGGCCAGGCGCGCCGCCTGGCGCCCGAACCCGCCCACGCCATCGTCCAGGGGCGTCCCACCAAGCGCGACCGCCGCGCCCTCGACCAGCAGCAGCGCGGCGGCTGGGACGACCGGTGGTCGGCGGCGCTGGACGAGTGAGCTGGGGGTCGGCCCTGGGTCGTTCGACACTCAATTTTGATAGCTGGTGGCGCAATACCTATGCGGGCTGGAGCCTGATTTGACTTGAGATAAGCCCTGCCGCCGGGTAGATCGCTCACGCGCCCTCAGTCGAACGACAGCCGGTAGATCAGGTCCACCGCCGACTGCTCCCCCGCACGCCCGCGCAAGGTCCAGCGGCGCGACAGCTCGTAGAAGATCAGCAGCGTGCCGCTGGCGCCGGCGATGCTGTGCTCGTAGGCGGCGTACAGCCGGTCGGACAGGCGCTTGCCCAGGGTGACGCTGGCGCCGGCCACGGCGCCTTCCGTGCCGCCGGAGAAGCTCAGCTCGTCCAGGCCGAAGTTGGCCGCCAGCCCGCGCCCCTCGCGCCCGCCCAGCAGGGCCAGCGCGGCCGACTGCAGCATGGCGGCCTCGGCGCCGCTGTCGGGCGCGGGGCGGCCCAGCAGCAGCCAGGCCAGGGTCTGGTTGTCGGGCAGCGCCGGCTCGGAGTACAGCCGCACGTGCGGTAGCAGCGCCGTGCCCATGACCTGCACGCCCGCGCGCTGGTCGCTGGCGTAATTGGGTCGCAGCGCCACGATGTCGAGCGCCGGGTTGTCGATGGCGCCGCTGAAGGTGACGTTGCCGCGCTGCACGTTCAGGTTCTGGCCGTAGGCGTGGAACGTGCCGCCCACGGTGCGCACCACGCCGGTCAGGCGCGGCGGGGTGCCCACCGGGCCGGCGGCGGCCAGCTGCAGCTCGCCGGCCAGGCGCGTGTCGATGCCCTGGCCGCGCAGGCGGAAGTCCTCGCCCAGGTCGATCTGCACGCGGGCGTCCACGGTCAGCGGGTCGCCCCGCGCTGCCTGCGCGCCAGCGCGCCGGTCCTGCGCGTCGGCCTGGCGGCCGGCGGTGCTGGTGGGGCGCGCCACGGCGCCGGGCGCCTGCCTGCCGGCCGCCGCCTGGCCGCCGGCGCCGCGCACGACCACGTCGCTGCCCAGGGTGGGCGTGCTTTCGTCGGGCAGCTGGATCAGCGCGCGGTCCACGCGCAGGCGCCCATCGGTCTTCACGGCGCGGCCGTCCAGGGCGGCCTGCACGGCGCCGGAGACGGTCATCTGCCGGTCGGCGTGCACGCTGGCGCGCAGCCGCTCCAGCGTGGCCGACAGGCGCGCCTGGGCGCGGCCGTCGATCCAGCCGGCCTCGCCGGTGGCGCGCAGCAGGCCGCCTTCGCCCTGGCGGCCGGGGCCGCGCAGGCTGAACTCGTCGATCAGCAGGCGCGTGCCGTTCAGCCGCGCGCGCAGCCGGCCGCCGCCCAGTTGCAGGCCGTCGACCACCGAGCGCAGCGCCAGCCGGTCGGCGTTCAGGGTGCCGTGCACCAGCGGCGCGCTGCGCGTGCCCGACACCCGCGCGTCGGCGGCCAGGGTGCCGCGCAGCCGCCAGCCGGGCGGCGCCAGCACCGACCAGGCCGAGATCTGCGGCAGTTGCGCCTGCACCTGCCCCTGCAGCGGGGCGGTCTCGGGCCAGGTCCAGCGGGTCTGCCCCCCGGCGCCGGCCACCGGGGTCAGCTCGGTGCGCAGCCGCGCGTCCACGGTGCCGGCCTGGGCGCTGTCCCACTTCAGTTGCAGGTTCAGCGCGCGGCCGTCGCTGGCCAGCGCCAGCCGTGCTTCGCGCAGGCCGGCGGCGACGCGCGACTGCACGCCGGTCTGCGCGTCGCTGGCCAGCAGGGTCACGTCGCCGCTGGCGCGCGCCAGGCTGGCGTTGACGCGCAGCGCGCGGCCCAGGGCGGCGTCCCACTGGCCGTTGAAGACCACGTCGCCGGTCAGGCCGGCCTCGGCCAGCGCCGGGCCGCCCAGGCGCTCGGCCCATTGCAGCGGCAGGCCGGTGATGCGGCCGGTGGTGGTCAGCTCGCCGCCGCGCCAGCGCGCCGGGCCCCAGGCGACGAGCGCCTGCGCGGCCGGGGCGGGCGAGGTGACGGCGATCTCGCCCGCGCCGGCCTCGAACTGGCCGCCCTGCGCGGGCGACCAGCTGAGCGGCACCGTGCCCCGGCTGGCGATCTGCCAGCGGCCTTCGCCCAGCAGCGGGTCGCGCACGCCGGCCTGCAGCCGGCCGATCTGCGCGCGCCAGCCCGAGTCGGCCAGCGCGGCCTGCGGCGTGGTGCGCCCGCCGGTGGCGGCGAGCTGCAGGTCGAGCTGGCGCTCGCCCTGGCCGACGCTGCCGCTGGCCTCCAGCCGCGCCTGCGCCAGCTTGCCGTCCAGGCTGACGTCCACGCCGCGGGCCTGGATCGGCGGCGTGCTTTCATCCGCGCCGGGCAGCCGCAGATCGAGGCTGGGCACCGCCAGGCGCGCCTGCAGCGCCGGGTCGCGCCAGCCGCCGCGCCAGCGGGCGTCGAGCGTGGCGCGGCCGCGGGCGCGCGCGCCGTCCAGCGCGGCGGCGGCGCCGGGCAGCTTGCGTGCCCAGGCCAGCGTGCGCGCGGCGTCGTCGATGCGGGCGCGCAAGGTGCCGGCGCCGCGGTCGGGCTGGGCCTCGCCCTGAATCACCCAGCTCGTGCCGGGAGCGGTCAGCGTCAGGTCGGCGCTGCCGCCGGGGCCGGCGGGGCGCACCTGGGCGCTGCCGGCCAACTGGGCCTCGTCGGTGCGCACGCGCAGGCGGCTCAGCGCCAGCACGCCGTCGGCCCAGCGGCCGGTGGCCGCCAGGTCGCGCAGGCGCAGGGCGCGCAGATCACGCGCCAGCGCGTCGGCGGCGGATTCGCCCGCGCGGGCCGGCGCGGCGGCCCGCTGCGCGCGCGCCTGCAGCGCGGCGTCGAAGCCGATGGTGGCGCCCTGGCCGGACACGGTGGCCGTGCCGTCGAGCGGGAAGGCCGCCATCTGCGTGTGCAGGCGGGCGGGGTTGACGCCTTCGACGCGGGCGTCGATGCGCCAGTCCTCGCCGGGGCTCGCCACGGCCGGCGCCGAGGCATGGGGCGAAGGCGGCGCGGCCCAGTGGCCGCTGGCCTGCAGCGTGCCGCCGCCCACCTGCGCGCGCAGCGCGCGCACGTCGGCCACGCCGCCGGTCCAGCGCAGGTCGGCCTGTAGGCGGTCCAGCGGTAGCCGGCGCTGGTCCCAGGGACCGGGGGCGCCGTTGGCGATGTCGGCCTGGACCGTCCAGCCGGGTGCGCCGCCGGCGGGCAGGGGTTGCAGGTCGAGCTGGCCGTTCAGGTGGGTGTGGGGGGCCTCGGCCCACAGGGCGCCGACGTCGAGGGCGCGCAGGCGCGCGTGCGCCTCGGGCAGCGGCTGCGCGGCCCAGGGCGTGAGGCGGGCGGTGGCGTGGGCGGCGGGCACCTCGGCGCCGCCGGCGGCGGACGCGGGCTCGGCGGGCGGCGCGAAGGCTTCGCCGGGCGCGGGCAGCGCGGGGACGGCCGGGGCGGGGGCCGAGGCGCCGGGCTGCGCCGGCACGGCCCGCAGGTCGGCCTGCGCGCGCATCTCGGTCAGCGGACCGTGCAGGCGGGCCTGCAGGGTGAGCGGCACCGGCGCGCTGGCGCCGGGCACGGGCGCGGCCAGGGCGCCGGCCAGGGCCACGTCCACGCCGATCGGGGCGCGCGCGGTGATGGCGGCGCGCGCGCGATAGTCGCCCCCTTCGACGCGGGCGCGGTCCAGCTCCAGCAGGTGCTGGCGGCCGTCGTAGGCGAAGCGGCCGGCGGCGTCCTGCAGGGCGTAGGCGGGCGGGCCGGCCCAGCGCAGCTCGCCCACGGCCAGCGCGCGCACGTCGATGCGCAACGGCAGGGCCAGCGATGCCGGCGGGCCGGCGGAGGGTTCGCCCTTGGTGCTTTGGTCGTCGATCAGGATGCGCCGCGCGGCCAGGCGGTCGATGCGCAGCGTGCGCGAGAGCAGGGCCAGGGGCGTCCACTGGATCTCGGCGTCCTGCACCTCCACGCGCAGGCCGCCCTGTTCCCACACCAGGCGGCCGACCTTGCCGCTGCTGCGCAGGTTGCCCTGCACTTCCTCGGTGACCAGCGGCTGCTTCGCGCCGGCCCAGCGCAGGGCGGTGGCCAGCGAGCCGTCGGTGCCGGCCCAGAGCCACAGCCCGCCGGCGGCCAGCGCCAGTAGCGCGAGCAGGCCGGCCAGCGTCCAGCCGGCGGCGCGCAGAGCGCGGCGGCGCGGTGGGGTAGGTTTAAGATCGAATTGGCCTTCAGCCAGCGTGGATATTGCGCTGACAGCTATCGAAGAAGTAGCATCCGGCGCGGGCGCCGAAGATCCTGCCGTGCTCATCAGAAGACGAATCCCACGTTCATGTGCAGCCGCAGCCGCTTGGACTTCAGCCCGTAGGCGATGTCGAGCTGCATCGGCCCCACGGGCGTGATCAGCCGCACGCCGGTGCCCACGCCCCAGTGCGCGCGCAGGTCGCTGGCGCGGTTGGCGACGCCGCCCACGTCGATGAACAGCGTGTGCTCCAGCAGGCCGGGAAAGCGCTCCCGCAGGACCGGGCGCTGCCACTCGACGCTGCCGGCGGCCATGTAGCGGCCGGGGCCGACCACGTCGCCGCCCAGCGGGATGCCGATGCTGCGGTAGCCGTAGCCGCGCACCGTGGTGTCGCCGCCGGTGCGGAACAGGTAGGACAGGGGCAGGCGCGCGCGCTTGTCGGCCAGCACGGCGCCGGCCTCGGTGCGCAGCGCCAGCCGGCTGCCGCCGTCGCCCACGGGCACGATGCCCAGCCAGCGGCCGGTCAGGCGGGCGAAGGGCTTGCGCTCGCCCGCGGTGGTCACGCCCGCGCCGACCTCGCCGCTCAGCCCGTAGCCGCGCGAGGGCACGGGCAAGCGGTCGAAGTAGCGGCCCGTCCACGCGTAGTTGGCGCTGACGGCGGCGCCATCGCCGATCAGCGCGTCGGGCGCGGCGCGCGCGCCCGAGCCGGTGACGCGGGCGTGGTCGTACTGCAGGTAGAAGTGGCGGTCGTAGCGCTCCTCGGTCTTGGCGATGCCGGCGCGCAGGGTCTTGGACGTGGTGTTGAGCGCGCCGTCGTCCTGCCGCATGTAGCGCGCCAGGCCGGCCCAGCGCCAGCCGCGCGCGTCGGGCAGCGAGGTCAGTTCGGTCTGCAGCAGGGGCGCTTTCTGGTCCAGGTGCAGCTTGGTGTCGGCGCGCCAGGAGGTGCCGAAGACGGTGTTGTCGCGGTGCTCCAGCGACACGCGCGCGCCGCCGTCGGTGCTGTAGCCCAGGCCGAGCTGTACCTTGTGCCGCTTGGCCTCGGTGACGGTGTAGCTGACGGGCGCGGCGGCGGGGTCGCCCTCGGGGTCGATGCTGATGTAGGCCGAGTCGTAGTAGCCGCTGCCGGCCAGGCGCTGCTGCGCGTCGACCAGCTTCTTCTGGTCGTAGACGTCGCCGGGCTTGAGCCAGGACAGGCGCTCGGCCAGCTCCGGCGGGTAGCGCTTCGCCCCTTGCACGGTGGCGGGGCCCAGGCGGTACAGCGGCCCCGAGTCGAGCCGCACGCCCAGCCTGGCCTGTGCCTGGGGGGCGTCCACGTCGGCGAGGCTGTGGCCGACCTTGCCGCGCGGGTAGCGACGCTCCACCAGTTGGCGCAGCGCGCCGGTCTTGGCGCCGGACCAGCGGTCCTGCGTGAAGCGGCGGCCTTCGGGCAGGCCCCAGTTCTCCACGATGGCCTCGCGCTGCGCCACGGCGCCGGGGTCGGCGGACTGGGCGATGTCGCCCTCGAAGCCGATGTCCACCGCCGCGATGGTGGTCGCCGGGCCGGGCTCGATGGCGATGACCACGGTGGGCCGCGCGCCGGGCGCGCCATCGCGGCGCAGTGTCACCTGGGGCGTGAAGTAGCCCTCGGTGCCCAGCAGGTTGCGCACGTCGCGCTCGGCCAGGGCCAGCAGGCGCGCCAGCTCGGCCTCGTCGAGGTCGGCGACGGCGCGGTAGCGCTGCAGCTCGTTGTGGCGCTCGATGAGGTGGCGCAGGTCGTCATCCTCGGCCTCAATGCGGATGTCGAAGGCGGCGGCTTGGGGCGCGGCGCCCGTCGGCGTGGTCTGGCTGCGCTCCGGCACTGGTGGGCGGGACGACGCCTCGTCGCCAGAGGTGCGGAGAATCGCGCAGCCGGGCAGGGCCAGCACCAGGGCCAGCGTCAAGGCGGCGCGCCAGCGCGCGGGGAAAACGGTCGAACAGGTCACCGGGGCAGTTTATGCGGTGCCCGTGTCGGACAAGGCCGCAATTACGCCTGGGCACATCCGGGCCGGTGGCGCCGTTCTTGACCTGATTGCAGGCGAGTGAAAACGCGGCGGCGGACAATGCGGCGCATGTCCAAGGTCAGCGCGTCCATCCCCGGCTTCAGCGCCCCGGCGGTTGGCTTCGAGCAGCCTTTCGAGATGCTCGAAGCCTGCCACGACCGCGTGCGGCGCAGCCTGGCGCTGCTGCGGCGCATCGTCGATCACGTCGATGCGCATGGTCACGACGCCGCCTCGCGCAGCGCCGTCGCCGACGTATTGCGCTACTTCGACCTCGCCGGCCCGCACCACCACGAGGACGAGGAGCGGCACGTCTTTCCGCCGCTGCAGGCGCACGCCGACGCGCGGTTGCGCGAGGCCGTGGCGCGGCTGCGCGCCGACCACGTGCGCATGAACGCCCTGTGGGCGCGGCTGCGGCAAGCGCTGCTGGCCTGGCAGGGCGACGCGCCGCCGCCCATCGGCGCCGGGGAGCGCGCGCTGGTCGATGCCTTCGTGGCCGCCTACGAGAGCCACATGGCACTGGAGGAATCGGTCGCCTACCCGGCGGCGCGGCCGTTGTTCGGCGACGGCGAACTGCAGCGGATTGGGGATGAAATGGCGTCCCGACGCAGGCAGGACACGCGCCGGTAGCTCTTATTTCGAGAGCGTCCGCATCGCTTCCTCCAGCCCCTTGAGGGTCAGCGGGAACATGCGGTGGCCCATGAGCTGCTGGATGACGGCGATGCTCTGGCGGTACTGCCACACGCCTTGCGGCTCGGGGTTGATCCACGCGAACTTGGGGAAGGCGTGCGTCAGGCGCTGCAGCCATTCGGCGCCCGGCTCCTCGTTGTTGTATTCGACACTGCCGCCGGGCTGCAGGATCTCGTAGGGGCTCATGGTGGCGTCGCCCACGAAGATCAGCTTGTAGTCCTTGTTGTACTTGCGGATGATGTCCCAGGTCGGGAACTTCTCGGCGAAGCGGCGGCGGTTGTTCTTCCACATGAAGTCGTACACGCAGTTGTGGAAGTAGTAGAACTCCAGGTGCTTCAGCTCGGCCTTGACGGCGCTGAACAGCTCCTCGACGCGCTGGATGTGTTCGTCCATGGTGCCGCCCACATCCATCAGCAGCAGCACCTTCACGTTGTTGTGGCGCTCGGGCACCATCCTGATGTCCAGCCAGCCGGCGTTGGCGGCGGTGGATCGGATGGTGTCGGGCAGATCCAGCTCCAGGTCGTGCCCCTCGCGCGCGAACTTGCGCAGGCGCCGCAGCGCGACCTTGATGTTGCGCGTGCCCAGCTCCTGCGAGTCGTCGTAGTCCTTGTAGGCGCGCTGGTCCCACACCTTCACGGCGCTCTTGTTCTTGCCGGCGCCGCCGATGCGGATGCCCTGCGGGTTGTAGCCGCCGTGGCCGAAGGGGCTGGTGCCGCCGGTGCCGATCCACTTGTTGCCGCCTTCGTGGCGCTCCTTCTGCTCTTCCAGGCGTTTCTTGAGCGTTTCCATCAGCTCGTCCCAGCCCATCTTCTCGATGGCGGCCTTCTGCTCGGGCGTCAGCTCTTTCTCGAGCACCTTGCGCAGCCAGTCGGCGGGGATTTCCTTGGTGAAGTCGGTCAGCATCTCGACGCCCTTGAAGTAGGCGGCGAAGGCGCGGTCGAACTTGTCGAAGTGCTTCTCGTCCTTGACCAGCGTGGTGCGGGCCAGGTAATAGAAGTCGTCGATCGAGCAGGCGTCGGGCTGGCTCGGGCCGACCACGTGGGCCTGCAGCGCCTCCAGCAGCGTCAGGAACTCCTTGACCGAGACCGGCAGCTTGGCGGCGCGCAGGGTATAGAAGAAATCGATGAGCATGGCGGCAATCTCAGGTGGGCCCCGCGCCATGGCGGGCGCGCAGGTACAGAAGCTGTGCGCGCGCCTCGGGCCACTCACCGGCCGTCATGCTGTACATGACGGTGTCGCGCACGGTGCCGTCGCGCCGCAGGGCGTGATGGCGGATCACCCCGTCCCTGCGCGCGCCCAGGCGCTCGATGGCGCGCTGCGAGGCGAAGTTGTAGTTGTCGGTGCGCCAGCCGACGACGGCGCAGCCCAGGGCGTCGAAGGCGTGGCCCATCATCAGCAGCTTGCACGTGGTGTTGACGTGCGTGCGCTGCACGCTGCGGCGGTACCACGTGTAGCCGATCTCCACGCGCCGCAGGGCGGGCACGATGTCGTGGTAGCTGGTCGAGCCCAGCACGGTGCCGCTGGCGTCGTCGATCACGGCGAAGGCCAGGCGCGTGCCTTCACCGTGCATCCTCAGCGCGGTTTCGATGTAGGCGCGCGTCTCCCGCGGCTCGGGCACGGAGGTGACACGGATCGTCCACAGCTGGCCGTCGGCCGCGGCGGCGCGCAGGCCGTCCTCGTGCGACAGCGCCAGCGGCTCCAGGCGAACGCCGCCGGCGTTCAGTACCGTGGGGTGGACGAAGGCGGTCGAGGTGTCCATATGCTACTGAATAAATAGCTAGCAACGCAATATCGGCGCGGGCTTCAGGCAAAAAACACTAAAAAATCAGCGGTTGCGCTGGTTCATGAACACCAGCTTCTCGAACAGGCTCACGTCCTGCTCGTTCTTGAGCAGCGCGCCCACCAGCGGCGGCACGGCCACCTTGTCGTCCTTGCTCTGCAGCGCTTCGAGCGGGATGTCCTCGGCCACCAGCAGCTTCAGCCAATCCAGCAGCTCGCTGGTGGAGGGCTTCTTCTTCAGGCCCGGCAGGCCGCGCACGGTATAGAAAACCTGCATCGCGGCCGACAGCAGCTCCTGCTTCAGGCCGGGGAAGTGCACGTCCACGATCTGCCGCATCGTCTCGGGCTCGGGGAACTTGATGTAATGGAAGAAGCAGCGGCGCAGGAAGGCGTCGGGCAGCTCCTTCTCGTTGTTGGAGGTGATGAAGACCAGCGGCCGGTGCTTGGCGCGGATGGTCTCGCGCGTCTCGTAGCAGTGGAACTCCATGCGGTCGATCTCGCGCAGCAGATCGTTGGGGAATTCGATGTCGGCCTTGTCGATCTCGTCGATCAGCAGCGCCACCGGCTCGTCGGCGGTGAAGGCCTGCCACAGCACGCCCTTGATGATGTAGTTGTGGATGTCCTTGACCCGGTCGTCACCCAACTGGCTGTCGCGCAGCCGGCTCACGGCGTCGTACTCGTACAGGCCCTGCTGCGCCTTGGTGGTGGACTTGATGTGCCACTGCAGCAGCGGCAGTTTCAGCGCCTCGGCCACTTCCTCGGCCAGCATGGTCTTGCCGGTGCCGGGCTCGCCCTTGATGAGCAGCGGGCGCTTGAGCGTGATGGCGGCGTTGACGGCCAGCATCAGGTCCGGCGTGGCGACGTAGTTCTCGGAGCCTTGGAATTTCATGTCGTGATGAAGGGGGTGGAGCGAGGGGAATCGGCGACAGGGGCGTGGCCTCGGCGTGATTACAATCCCCGCAGATGTGAATCGATCAACCTTGGATTGTGCTCGCAAAATGAAGAAGAATTTGTCCCCGATGTTCGCTGCCCTGGCCGTCGCCGCCACCTTCGCCGTGGCACTGCCCGCCCAGGCTCAGGGGGTGGCGTGGGACGCCAAGGCCGGCGAGGGCAAGGTGGCCATGTGCATCGGCTGCCACGGTATCGTGGGCTACAAATCGAGCTTCCCCGAGGTGTACCAGGTGCCCAAGATTTCGGGTCAGAACGCCAAGTACATCGCCGCCGTGCTGGAGAGCTACAAGAAGGGCGACCGCAAGCACCCCAGCATGCGCGGCATCGCCGGCTCGCTGAGCGAACAGGACATCGCCGACGTGGCCGCCTTCTATGAAGCGCAGGGCAAGTCCGCCGGCGCGGCCGAGCTGCCGGCCCCGCGCCAGCCCAGCACCGAGGTGGCGCAACTGCTGCAAAAGGGCGCCTGCGTGTCCTGCCACGGCGACAACTATGCCAAGCCGATCGACCCGGGCTACCCCAAGATCGCCGGCCAGCATGCCGACTATCTTTACGTCGCGCTGAAGGCCTACCGCGACAACACGCACGCCAGCTGGGGTCGCGCCAACCCCGTCATGGCCGGCATGGCCAAGCAGTTCTCCAACGCCGAGTTGAAGGCCATGGCCCAATACATCGGCTCGCTGCCGGGCGATCTGAAGACGGTGCCGCAGTCCCGGTTCCGCTGAGCCCGCCTCCGCCACGGCGCATCGTTCCGTGGACCCGCAGCGATCGAGTCCACGTTGACCGGCTTGGCGGTTTGATTTTCGAGAGTACCGCCCCGCTTGCGCGGCCCGCGCCAGGGTCCTGCGCGTTCCCGCCAGCCCCGCGGGCTGGCACGTCACGGGCCGAGGCTCACTGCTCCAGCCGCCGGATGCATGGGCGAGCGAAGAAGATGAATCCGCGCGGCGCCAGCGTCCCGCGCACATCGAACCAGAAGCTTGATTGGAAGGAGACACACGCATGAGCAACATCTTCGAGGGACTGAAAGTCATCGACTGCAGCAGCTTCATCGCCGCCCCCACCGCGGCGACCCTGCTGGGCGACCTGGGCGCCGATGTCATCAAGGTCGAGCCGCCGGGCGCGGGCGATCCGTGCCGCACCCTTCCCCACCTGCCCGGCATGCCGAAATCGGAGCATCCGTACGGCTGGATGCTCGACAACCGCGGCAAGCGCGGCCTGGCGCTGGACCTGTCCAAGCCGGAGGGCCAGGCCGTGATGCATCGGCTGGCGGCCCAGGCCGACGTGTTCGTCACCAACTACCCGCTCGCGGTGCGCCACAAGCTGGCGCTCGACCATGGGCGGCTCATGGCCCTCAACGAGCGGATGATCTACGCGTCCTTCACCGGCTACGGCGAAACCGGCGCCGAGATGGCCAAGCCCGGCTTCGACGCCACGGCCTACTGGGCGCGCTCGGGCCTGATGGCCCTGGTGCGCCCCGACGCCTCCACGCCGCCGGCGCGCGCGATCGCCGGCATGGGCGACCACCCCTCCGGCGTCTCGCTGTTCGCGGCCGTCGCGGTGGCGCTGTACCAGCGCGAGCGCACCGGGCGCGGCACCCTGGTCGGCTCATCCCTGCTGGCCAACGGGCTGTGGGCCAACGGCACCTTCGCGCAGGCGGCGCTGTGCGGCGCCAGCTTCACGCCGCGCCCGCCGCGCGAGAAGGGCTTCAGCGCGCTGGGCTGCTACTACCGCTGCCGCGACGGGCGTTGGCTGCTGCTGTCCATCGTCAACGAGGCGCGCGACTGGCCGGTCTTCGCCGCCTGCATGGGCCGCGCGGACCTGATCGACGACCCGCGGTTCGCCAAGCAGGCCGACCGGTATGCGCGGTCGGTCGAGTTGATCGCGCTGTTCGACGCCGCCTTCGCCACCCGCGACCGCGACGACTGGCGCCAGCGCCTGGACGCGGCGAGCATCGTCTTCGAGTGCGTCGCCGAGATGAGCGACTTGCCGCACGACCAGCAGGCCAAGGATGCGGGCGTGCTCGTGCCCTTCGAGGACGGCACGATGCTGACGATCGACAGCCCCTTCTTCATCGGCGGCGCCCCGAAGGCCCGGCCGCGCAAGGCGCCGGCCCTCGGCGAGCACAGCGACCAGGTGCTGCGCGATGCCGGCTACGACGACGCGGCGATCGCGAAGCTGCGCGACGGCAAGGTTGTCGCCTGACCGTCTGGCGCGCGGCTGCGGGCGCCGAGTCGATTCGTGATGAAATCGGCCTCAAGCCCGCGTAGATATTGCGCTATAAGCTATCAATAATGCAGCTATCGGCAGCCATCAGTCGCGCGTGGCGCGCCGCTGCACGCAGGCGATGTAGGCCTCGCCGTCCGGCGCGCGGCCGTGGCGCTGCGCGTCCTGCAGCATCTGGCCCAAGCAGTCCATCACCTCGTGGTGCGCGTCGTGCAGGCTGTCCCGGCGGCGCGCCAGCAACTCCACCGCCTGGCGGATGCCGGGGGGCTGGTCGATGCTGCACTGCTCGCTGATCGACAGGTGCATCGACAGGTGCAGGAACGGGTTGGCGCGGCCCGGCCCGTCGGTGTAGACGCGCGCCACGGCCGCCTCGGCGTCGGCGAAGTCGGCGTGCCATTCGGGGTGCTCGGCGATCCAGCCAGCGGCCAGGGTCTCGATGGCTTCCATCGGCTGACCCGCGCGTGACTTGGCCCAGGCGCTACAAAAAAAACGACGGACTTCTTCTTGCGTGGGGGCGAACATGGTGCGAGGAGGGTAGCACGGCCAGGGCTGCCTTCAGTGCCGCCAGCCCGGCACCTGCCAGTCGCGGCGCACCGACAGCAGCCGCAGGCCCGCCGTCGCGGCGACCGTCACCGTGAGCACCAGCCAGGGGGGCAGGCCCAGCGTCTGCAGCAGCACGTGCAGCCAGGCGCCCGCGAAGGCGCACAGCGCATAGGGCCGGTGGTCGCTGAGGGCGCGCGGGATCTCGTTGCACAGGATGTCGCGGATCACGCCGCCGAAGGTGCTGGTGATCACGCCCATCAGCACCGCCACCAGCATCGGCTGGCCCAGGGCCAGCGCCAGGTCCACGCCCACGGCGGTGAACAGGCCCAGGCCGAGGGCGTCGGGCCAGAGGATGGCGCGTTCGGTCGGCGCCAGGTGCCGCTGGCGCATGAACAGGATCGCCAGCGCGCACAGTGCCAGCAGCCCCCACAGGTATTCGACGTGCCGGGCCCAGAAGAAGGGCCGCTGGTCCAGCAGCAGGTCGCGCAGCGTGCCGCCGCCGAAGGCGGTGGCGAAGGCCACCACGCACACGCCCACCGCGTCCAGGCGCTTGCGCGCGGCTTCGATCACGCCCGACAGCGCGAAGGCCAGCGTGGCCGCGAATTCCAGCGCCAAGCGCAGCTTTTCGCCCCAGGCCGGGGGCAGCGGTTGCATCAAGTCCATGGCGCGTATTGTGGCGGCCGGCGCGGATGGGTTCGCTGGGTGCTGCTATTTAAGTAGCTGCAGGTGTATATCCGGCGCGGGCATGGGTCTGATCTCATTCGAAAACCGGTGCGCTGAGCCGCCGGCGGAGGGCGCCGCCCGTGGCGGGTCGCGGCTCGCCCAGTCGCGCGGTTGACAGCCACGGGAGCGCCGCCGGACTAGATTGCCATCCATGAGAACCTTCAACACCCTTGCCGAATTGGCGGCCTGCACCGGCCAGGAAGTCATCGTGAGCGACTGGCACACGGTGACGCAGCAGCACATCGACCAGTTCGCCGACGCCACCGGCGACCACCAATGGATCCACGTCGATCCCGAGCGCGCCAAGACCGGGCCCTTCGGCACCACCATCGCGCACGGCTTCCTGACACTGTCGCTGCTGGCCGGACTGGCCGACCGTTCGTTCGTGATCAATGACGTGCGCATGGGCGTCAACTACGGCCTGAACAAGGTGCGCTTCACCTCCCCCGTGCCGGCGGGCAGCCGCGTGCGCCTGCGCATGAAGCTGCTGGAGGCGACGCCTATCGAGGGCGGCCTGCAATTGGCGTGGCAGTCCACCATCGAGCGCGAGGGCGCGGACAAGCCCGCGTGCATCGCGGAGTCGCTGGCGCGCTACTTCGTCTGAAGCGGGCGGGCCGTCAGTCGCCGGCAAAGCCGTTCTGTCGCCAGGCCTCAAAGACGCTCACCGCCACCGCATTGGACAGGTTCAGGCTGCGCTGGCCGGCGCGCATGGGTAGGCGCAACTGCTGTGCCGGTGCCAGGCGCTCCAGCACGGCGGGCGGCAGTCCGCGCGTCTCGGCGCCGAACACTAGCCAGTCGCCGGGCTGAAAGCGCACCTCGTGCAGCCCGCGCGTGCCGCGCGTGGTGAGCGCGAACAGGCGGGCCGGGTCGGGCTGCTCCGCCTGGATGAACGCCTCCCACCCGGCATGGCGGCGCACCTCGGCGTACTCGTGGTAGTCCAGTCCGGCGCGGCGCAGCAGCTTGTCGTCCATCGAGAAGCCCAGCGGTTCGATCAGGTGCAGCGTGCAGCCGGTGTTGGCGGCCAGGCGGATCACGTTGCCGGTGTTGGGCGGGATCTCGGGCTCGACCAGGACGATGTGGAACATGGCGGGGATTGTCGTCCCCTATGAGCGGCCGGCAGCCGGCTCGTCGGTGCGCGCGAACGCCAGGGCGACGACGTGGCGCGCGCCGGCGTCGCGCAGCGCCCGCGCGGCCTCGTGCAGGCTGGCGCCAGTGGTCATCACGTCGTCCACCAGCGCCACGCGCCGTTCGTGCAGCTCGTGCGCGCGCAGGGGATCGACGGAGAAGGCGCCGCGCACGTTCCTGAGGCGGTCCGCGCGCGCCAGCCCGCGCTGCGGCGGCGTATGGCGCGTGCGCACCAGCAGGTCGATGCGGCAGCGCGCCGGCGCTAGCCGGCGGGCCAGCAGCACGGACGGGTTGTAGCCGCGCTCGGCCAGGCGCTCGGGCGACAGCGGCATGGGCAGCACCAGGTCGGCCAGCGCCAGCGCATCCGCCACGCCGGGGGCGCGGGTCAGCAGGTCGGCCAGCGGCGCGGCGAGGCCGGCATCCTGGTGGAACTTGAGGCGCGCGATGCAGCCCGTCCAGGGCCATTGGTAGGGCACGGCGGCCAGGCAGAGGTCGAGCGGCGGCGGCTCGCGCAGGCAGGCTCCGCAGCGCGCCACGCCGGCGGGCACGGGCAGCGCGCAGCTTTCGCAGCGCGTGCCCGGCGGCGCGAAGCGCGCCGCGCAGGCCCGGCACACCGGCTGCGCGGGCCAGGCGCGGCAGATCAGGCACTGGCTGGGCCAGGGGCGGCGGGTGGGGCGGGGCGTGGACATCCGACGCGATGGAGGCGAAGACGGCTGGATCAATATACTGCCGCGATCCGCCATGCCCGCCCACCTGCCGCCGACCATCGATCCCGTTGCCGCCCGCCGCTGGGCCGCGCGGCCGCTCGCCCAATCGCCCTGGCTGCACGACGAAGTGGCGCGGCGCATGGCCGAACGCCTGGCGTGGATCCGGCTGCCGGTGCGGCGCTGGGCGCAGTGGGAGCCGGTGCGCGGTGGTCGGCAGGGGCGGGCGCTGGTGGCGGCCCGCTACCCGGATTCAAAGTGTTTTGAGGTGTTTGCCCGCACCAGTCAAACGCCAGCAGCTACTGAAAACGTAGTAAACAAATGGTGGCAACGGCTCGGCCTGGGGCGTGCGGGAGCCCTGGCCACGGGAGAGGCGCCGCCCGATGGCGCGGTGCAACTGGTCTGGGCCAACATGCTGGCGCACCAGGTCGCCGATCCGGGCGCGCTGCTGGCCGCCTGGCACCGCGCCCTGGCGGTGGACGGCTTCGTGATGTTCTCCTGCCTGGGGCCCGACACACTGCGCGAGTTGCGGGCGCCGTATGCCGACGCCGGCTGGCCGCCCCCGGCCCAGGACTTCACCGACATGCACGATTGGGGCGACCAGTTGGTGGCCGCCGGCTTCGCCGAGCCGGTGATGGACATGGAGCACATCACGCTGACCTTCGAGACCCCCGAGCGCCTGCTGGCCGAGCTGCGCGGCCTGGGGCGCAACCTGCACCCCGCGCGCTTCGCCGGCCTGCGCACGCCGGCCTGGCGCGGCCGGCTGGAGGCGGCGCTGGAGCGGCGCCTGCGGCCGGCCGGCGGCGGCCCGCTGGCGCTGACCTTCGAGATCATCTATGGCCACGCGCTCAAGCCCGCGCCGCGCCTTGCGATGGCGCCGCGCGCCGAGATCACGGTCGAGGAAATGCGGGCCTCGCTGCGGCAGCGCCGCAAGGCGCCGCCGCCTTGAGAATTGCCCGGCGGCGCCGAATCGGCCGATGCGAGTCGGTTAAACTTGCGGCCAGCTACGCGCGAGAGCCTGGCGCGGCGGTGATCTCGGAGGGAATTGCCCCGTCGCTTTGGATCTTGGGAAGAGGAAGCGGGCCGGCAGGCGCGAGCGCACGGAGTCCGGCTGCGAGCGGCCCCTCCGGCGCCTGCCGCTGGCAGGAGACAGCGCCGGATCCCGCGGCCGCGCATCCCGCCGCACCGCGTGGATCGGGACGTGATTGTTTGAGACTCTGGAAGACGTGACACGATGAAGAGCATTGCAAAGACGCTGGCCGGCTTTCCGCGCCATGCGGCCGTCTGGACGACGGCATGGGTCGCCGCCGCCGCGCACGCGGCCAAGGTGAACGACCTGCCCGGCGGTCCTGCGGTCAATCAGCTCAACCTGCATCCGCCCGTCACCAAGATCGCCGAGTCGCAGCACTGGCTGCACTGGATGATGCTGACGCTGTGCGTGATCATCTTCTTGTGCGTCTTCTCGGTCATGTTTTATTCGATCTGGAAGCACCGCAAGTCGCAGGGCGCCAAGCCGGCGAGTTTCCACGAATCGGTGGCCGTCGAGGTGGCGTGGACGGTGGTGCCGTTCCTGATCATCATCGGGATGGCCCTGCCGGCCACCAAGGTTTTGGTGGCGCAGAAGGACACCACCAACGCCGACCTCACCATCAAGGCCACGGGCTACCAATGGAAGTGGGGCTACGACTACCTGAGCGGCGAGGGCGAGGGCATTTCGTTCCTGGCGACGCTCGATTCGTCGCAGCGCGCCCTGTCGGACGCCGGCACGCCCGAAGGCGACGACTATCTGCTGAAGGTGGACAACCCGCTGGTGGTGCCGGTCAACAAGAAGGTCCGCATCATCACCACCGCCAACGACGTGATCCACGCCTGGATGGTGCCCGCCTTCGGCGTCAAGCAGGACGCCATCCCCGGTTTCGTGCGCGACACCTGGTTCCGTGCCGAGCAGACGGGTGATTTCTATGGCCAATGCGCCGAGCTGTGCGGCAAGGAGCACGCCTACATGCCCATCCACGTGAAGGTGCTGCCGCAGAACGAATACACCGCCTGGGTCGAGGGCGAGAAGAAGCGCCTGGCGGCGCTGGCCGACGACCCCAGCAAGGTCTGGACGCTGCCCGAGATGGTGGCGCGCGGCGAGAAGGTTTATGCCGCCAACTGCGCGGCCTGCCACCTGGAGAGCGGCAAGGGCGGCGGCGCCATCAAGGCGCTGGACGGCAGCCCGGTGGTGCTGGGTGGCGTGGCCGAGCAGATGCACGTGCTGCTGGAAGGCCGCGCCAACGGCGCCATGCCGGCCTGGAAGCAGCTGTCCGACGTCGAGCTGGCGGCGGTCGCCACCTACACCAAGAACCACTGGACGAACAAGACCGGCCAACTGATCCAGCCGGCCGACTTCAAGGCCGCGCGTGAGGGCAAATTCCCCGACGGCGGCGCGGCGGCGCTCGCGGCCGTGACGCCCGCGCCCGCCGCGGCGGCCCCTGCCGCGCCCGCGCCTGCCGCCGGCATGCCATTCCAGGTCTTCTTCGCCTCGGGCCAGAGCAGCCTCGACGCCGAAGCCTCCACCACGCTCAAGGCGGCGGTCGATTACCTGAAGTCGCACGCCGACGTGAAGGTCGCCCTGTCCGGCTTCGTCGATTCCACCGGCAACGCCGATGCCAACGCCGAGCTGGCCAAGAAGCGCGCCGAAGCCGTGCGCGACGCGCTGCAGGCGGGCGGCGTGGCGGCTGACCGGATCGACTTGCGCAAGCCCGAGGTGATCACCGCCGGCCAGGGCGCCGACCGCGACGCCCGCCGCGTCGACATCCAGGCCGCCAGCTGATCCCGCACGGCAACACCAGAGTTTCATTCGAGAGAGAACGCCCATGAGCGCCGTACTTCCCACCCCGCATGCCGGCCACCACGACCATGCGCACGACGACCACGGCCACGACGCGCCGACCGGCTGGCGCCGTTGGGTCTACGCGACCAACCACAAGGACATCGGCACGCTGTACCTGCTGTTCTCCTTCACCATGCTGATGGTGGGCGGCCTGCTGGCGCTGCTGATCCGTGCCGAGCTGTTCCAGCCCGGGCTGCAGGTGGTCAACCCCGAGCTGTTCAACCAGCTCACCACCATGCACGGCCTGATCATGGTGTTCGGCGCCATCATGCCGGCCTTCGTGGGCTTCGCCAACTGGATGCTGCCGCTGCAGGTCGGGGCCTCCGACATGGCGTTCGCGCGCATGAACAACTTCAGCTTCTGGCTGCTGATCCCGGCGGGCCTGATGCTGGTCGGCTCCTTCTTCATGCCCGGCGGCGCGCCCGCCGCCGGCTGGACGCTGTACGCGCCGCTGACGCTACAGATGGGTCCGTCGATGGACGCCGGCATCTTCGCCATGCACATCATGGGCGCCAGCTCGATCATGGGGGCGATCAACATCATCGTCACCATCCTGAACATGCGCGCCCCCGGCATGACGCTGATGAAGATGCCGATGTTCGCCTGGACCTGGCTCATCACCGCCTACCTGCTGATCGCCGTGATGCCCGTGCTGGCCGGCGCCATCACCATGACGCTGACCGACCGCCACTTCGGCACCAGCTTCTTCAACCCC
>Ga0075163_10000541_pt1 | contig 48405 bp, 34 predicted proteins | sample JI1023141ADNA_FD_71478 | JGI IMG/M metagenome (GOLD analysis project Ga0075163, IMG submission 71478) | Wastewater effluent complex algal communities from Wisconsin, to seasonally profile nutrient transformation and Carbon sequestration -... | ecosystem: Engineered > WWTP > Effluent > Algae...
AATAGAGTCTAAAATATTACTTTTCCCACAACCATTTGGGCCAACTACTGCTGTAATACCTTCATGAAACTTAATCTCTGTTGTATCAGAAAAAGATTTAAAACCACGTACTTCTAGTTTTTCTAGTTTTAACATATTGAAAATACACTGCTTAAAATAAACTTTCAAAAGTTCAAACTCTTTGCTTAAAATTTGAACTTTGCTTTATTTTTGCCACAATATAGATGAGCCTTATAGTTTTGTCAAAACTATTGCCCTATATTTAAAATATGGTAACTAAGAACCCTAGATAAAGTTTAGGGAATAAACAGCAGCAAAGAGTTGAAAATAAAAGAAAAAACAGGAAAAATAAGTGATTTACACAGAATATTATTTTGCGAAAATCTATCATTCTAGATAGAATACAGAAATAACTCGCTAAATAGTTATATCAATAACAAAAATAAAAGTTAAATCCTTAATATATCTAATATTCCTACTTGAAAGGAGAAGGTGTTTTTCCTGGATTAATCCTGGATTAAATACCAAAAATACGATGAAAACTAGTGAAAGCTTGACGCACTCTTGCTTTAAGGTGTTTATAGCAAAGTGCTTAATAATATGCGGTCTTTTGTTGTCTGGAAATGCAGCACTAGCACAAACTACTAATGGTAGAATAGTTGTTACAGTTAAAGATCAAACAGGTGCTGTAATTGCAGGGGCTAATGTAAAGATTATCAATGAAGGAACAAACCAAGAATTCGATGCAACTACTAATGAATCTGGTACTTTAATATCTCCTCTACTTCCAATTGGTCGATATAACTTATCTATAGAAGCTGAAGGTTTTAAAAAAGCTGTTTCAGAAAATCTTAAAATAGATATTGGTCAAGACTATGGTATTACTGTTGCGATGGAAACTGGCGAAACAGCCGAAATCATTACAGTTAATGCTGGTGAAGAATTAGTCCAAACTACTAATGCTGAAGTTAAAAATATTGTAACAGAAAAACAAATTCAAGAACTCCCACTTGATGGCCGTAGCCCTTTGCGCCTAATTCAATTACAAGCAGGGGTTAATGGTGACTTAGCTCGTACTAATACTGTAATTAATGGGCAAAGATCATCTAGTTCAAACGTTACTCAAGATGGTATTAATATTCAAGACCTATTTATCCGTACTAACGCTTTAGATTTTTCTCCTAATCGTCCAACAATTGCTCAAGTTTCTGAGTTTAGTGTTACAACATTAAATCCAGGTGCTGAATCTGGTGGTTCTTCAATAGTTAAATTTGCTACCCCTTCTGGTACAAATACTTATCATGGTTCACTCTTTGAGTTTCACCGTAATAGTGCTTTAGGAGCAAATGACTTCTTTAGCAACCAATTTGGTTTAGGAAAATCTCAACTTATTCGTAATCAATATGGTTATACTTTGTCTGGCCCTGTTAATATCCCTGGTGTAATCAATGGTAAAGATAAATTATTCTTCTTTACCTATTTTGAAGGTTTCCGTCAAAGATCCTCAGCTACCTCTATAGGAGGAGTCTTACTACCTAATGCACGCCAAGGAATTTTTACATACCGTGATAATGCCGGTCAAACCCGCACTTTAGATATTTTAGGTCTTAAAAAACTTAACATAGATCCTGCAATTGCCAATATTCTAAGCAAAGTACCTACACAAGTTAATACACAACTTGGCGATGGAAGAAATACTGGTGGTTTTGCATTTGATAAATCTTCACCAAATGACCGTGATGTAGCAGGCTTCCGTCTTGACTATAATTATAATGATAGACATCACTTTGAAGGTGTATATCAACATGCTTCAGAAAATGTTTCTCGTCCTGATATAGATGGTTCATTTAATAAACTTCCTCTTGTTAGCAACGTAGCAACTACTAACTTCTTTGTTGTTGCTTGGAACTTTGCTGTTTCACCAAGACTTAATAATGAACTTAGAGTTGGTCGTAACCTTACAAAACCAAAATTCATCACTAAAGAAGATCTAAGTAGCAATATTTTTATCAATACCCCACTAATCACTAACCCTGTATCAACATTCTTAGGTCAAGGCCGTGACACATCAGTAACTTCTATTATTGATGGAGCATCACTACAACTTGGTGCACACTTTGTTCGTTTTGGTGGTCAAGCTGATATTACTCGTGTACGTTCATTTAATGATGCTGGAATTATACCAACTTTTAATCTTGGTATTAGTACTGCTGCTCCAGCAGGTTTTGGCTTAACAGCAAGAGATTTCCCAGGTGGTATTGATGGTACACAATTAAACACAGCTAATGCTTTACTTACACTTCTTAGCGGAACTGTTACTAGTGCTTCAGCTACTTTTAATGCTACATCTCAAAACTCTGGTTATGTTAAAGGTGCAGGCCAAGTTAGCAGACTTCAAATTGAACAATATTCTGGGTATATAACAGATTCTTGGCGCGTTCGTCCTAATGTAACTGTTAATCTAGGTGTACGTTATGACTTTGTTACTCCATTACACGAAGCTAATAACTTTGCTCTACAGCCTACATTAAGCACTCGTCTTGATGGTAAAACAGATCCAAAATCAATAGTACTTAATCCATTAGGTACAGTTGATTTTGTAGATGGATTTTTCTTTAACTCTGATAAAAATAATTTTGCACCTAATATTAGTATTGCTTGGGATATTCCAGGATTAGGTCGTCAAACCGTTTTACGTGGTGGCTATTCAATTCAATATGTTAATGATGAATCTTTCCGCGCCCCTGATAATGCTACTGCTGCTAACTCTGGTCTTCAAACTACAGTTAGTCGTACAGCTTTATTTGGTACAATCAGCGGTAATAGTAAAGCTTTTTCTGATGCTTTAGCTGCTCCACCTTTTAGCGTACCAATTACATTTGCTCAAAACTTAGCCATTAACCCTGGTTCAGCAGCTTTTATTGTTGATCCTAACTTCAAAACTCCTTACTACCAACAATATAACATCAGCCTTGAAAGAGAAATCTTTAAGGATACAGTATTAACAGTCCGCTATGTAGGTAATCGTAGTACAAACCTAGCTCGCGGCCTAGATTTTAACCAAGTTGAAATCAATAAGAATGGTTTTCTTCAAGACTTTATTCGTGCCCGTCAAAATGGTTTCCTTGCCTTGGCTAAAACTGGTGTTTTTGACCCAAGATTTAGTGCTTCAATTGCAGGAAGCCAACAGCTAACAATCTTCCCTAAATTAGCAGGCGGTGGTTTACTTACTAATGCTACTATTCGTTCTCTACTTTTAAGCGGTGAACCAGGAACTTTAGCTCAAGTTTACTTCCAAAACAGACTTCAAGGTTCTGTTTCATTTGTTGCTAATCCAAGTACTTTCGTAGCTGATGTGCTCTTAAATGGTGCTAGCTCAGATTACAACTCATTACAAATAGAAGGCCGTCGTCGTTTTGCAAGTGGTCTACTACTTCAAGCTAACTATACTTTTAGTAAGACATTAACTGATGCTCAAGGTACTGGCCAAACTCGTTTTGAACCATTACTTGACAATGCTCAACCTAAAATAGAACGCTCTCGCGCTCTATTTGATGTAACACACTCATTTAAAGCAAATTTCTTGTATGAATTACCTTTTGGCGAAGGCCCTGGAAAACTATTCAATCCTTCAAACAAAATTCTACAAAAAATAGTTAGTGGTTTCCAAATCTCATCAATTCTAGCAGTTCAAACAGGTTCTCCTCTTTCTATCTTCTCTGGTCGTGGAACATTAAATCGTGGTGGACGTTCAGCCGTCAATACTGTTGATACAAGCCTCACAACAGAGCAAATTAAAAAGCTATTTGGCACTTTTATATTGCCAGACGGAAGAATCTTCTTTATTGATCCAAAAGTCATTGGTGCAGATGGACGCGGTGTAGCTCCAGATGGCCAAGCTGCTTTTGCTGGTCAAGTGTTCTTTAATCCTCAACCAGGAACCGTAGGTAGTTTAGGCCGTTTTGAATTTAATGGCCCTACTGCTTATAACATTGACTTTAGTATTGCTAAACGTACAAAGATTTCTGAAAGAGTAAACTTTGAGTTTCGTGCTGAATTCTTTAATGTCTTTAACAATACCGTTTTCTTTGTTGGTGACCTAAACGTTAATAGCACAACTTTTGGTAGAATTAACTCTACTTTAACAGATCCTCGTGTTATCCAACTTGGTGCTAAAATTAACTTCTAAAGTCTTTTCTTAAAAAGATTTAAGAGATTTAGCTAAAAAATATAATAAGATGCTTACAAAATAAGCATCTTATTGTTTTTTTAAATACTAAAACCTACCTAACCTTTATCCACTAACCAAAAAACTTTTACTAATGTCCAAGCTCCTACAGCAATAAAACCCAAACCAGCAATTATTGAAAGGTGCTTTTCACTTAAATAATTAGAAATTAAGCCTCCTGCTAATACCCCTAAGGCTGAAGTAGTTATTAAAGCTAGGGATGAGCCAAAAAATACACTCCATCGACTAACATTTTGCCCTGAAGCAAATAACATTGTAGCAAGCTGAGTCTTATCACCTAATTCAGCAATAAAGACTGTAACAAATACTGTAAATAAAATTTTATAATCCATTTACTTCTCCTTCAAATCTAAACTTTAAATCATAGAAACTTAATTTTTAACCTCGCTAGTAGCACACTAACGCGCTAAACTAGCACATAATTTTTTAATTTAGGAACCATCTATGTCTAACCTTATTCGATTTGGTGTTAGCATCGAAGAAGACTTGCTAACACGTTTTGATGAATTAATTGGTAGCCGTGGTTATAAAAATCGCTCTGAAGCCCTTAGAGATCTTATACGAGATACCTTGGTACAAGCTCAATTAGGAAAAAACGATAATACAGAAGTATTAGGTAGTCTAACTTTAGTCTATGACCATCATACTAGAGACTTAACTGAACGATTAACCAACCTACAACATGACTATCATGAATTAATTGTTTCTGTAATGCATGCTCATATTAGCCATGATGATTGTATGGAAATGTTAATGTTACGTGGCCCAGCTAGCAGGATTCGCCTTTTAGCTGACTCACTATTAAGCCTTAAAGGTGTAAAACATGGTAAGCTATTTACCACTTTCCCAGCCAAAGAAATTGCTGGCAAATCTCATCACCACCAACATAAACATTAGTTTATAAATCTGCTTTTTTCTACCAATATATTTTTTCTTTCCAAGATCGTGTTACAAAAAAAAATATTGTGCTACAATCCAGACCATTATTTTTTACTAATAAAAAGCCCCGTTTTTATTTTTTCTAGGTCGATTTTTATATAGCAGTGTTACAAATAATAAATTCGTGCTACAAATCAAAGGATAAATAAAATGATCTTAAGAAATTTAGCTATAGCTTTATGTCTATTGTCTACTAGCATTTTACTTAGTAATAATAAGGCTTTGGCACAAACCCCTACTATAAACAATACTCAAACCTATTTATTAAAAGGACAATTAGTTGATTCAGAAAAAAAGCTTCCCATTGTTGGAGCATTAATTAGAGTTACTAGTTCTAATGGTACTGTAGAAACATTAACAAACCAGCAAGGAGCTTATTTACTAGAAATAAAAGATCTTACAGGCAAAATATTTATTTCTGGTAAAAATTTAGTAGAAAAAGAAGTTATTTTTTCTACTAGTAATGAAAACTTAACCTTAGAAACTAGTTATTTAGTCCCTGCTATTTATGACACTATAGTAATTAGAGCAGAAACCATTGAACCACAAATAAACCGTCAAGATGAAACCCTTTATAAAGAAGGCTTTCCCGCTAGAGATGATCAAATATTATTTCAATTTGGTAGTGGAATTAATGCAGGTCAGCATGAAGGTGGTGGAAAAAGCTTAGAAATTCGTCGTTTTGGTTTTAACTTAGACCATGGAGGTGTTGGGCCAGGGCTACTAATTAGAGTTGATAATTTTGATCAAAACCAGGCTACACAAGGACATGGACAAGGTTATTTAGGTCAACTTAAATCTTTGAGTACAGAACTAATTAATGAGGTACAAGTTCTTAATGGGCCTTTTGCTGCCCAATATGGAAATTTTTCTGGTTTAGGTGTAGTACAAGTTTCACTAAAAGAATCCTTAGCACAAACCGCCCTAATCCGTTTACAAGGTGGCAGTTTTAATACTAAACGAGGATTTTTTGCTATTAGTCCACAAAATGGTTTTCTTGCCTATGAATTAACCAGAACAGACACGCCTTTTAATAAACCCTATAATCGAGATAATGTTACAGGTTCTTATAAGTTAAATTTTGGAGACAGTAAGAGCCTAATTCTTAAGCTTAATTTTGGCCGTAATGATTTTCTTTCTGCTGGACAAATCCCTATTGATTTAATACAAAATCATAACATTGCTCGTTTTGGTGCAATAGATGGTACTGAAGGCGGTCAAGTCCGTACATTTAATAGTAGTGTGCTTTTTAAGAAAGCTTATACAAATGGAGCAATATTAAAACTTGATGGTCTACTAGCCCGCTCATTATTTGATTTATATAACAATTTTACTTTCTTTCTAGAACGTCAAGATATTGGAGATCAATTTAATCAACATGACTCTAGATTACAACAAGCCATTAATTTTCAATACCTTAAACCATATACGTTTTTAGGCAAAAATGTTTTACTAACAACAGGAGCAAATTACTTAGGGAATCAAATTTTTGTTACCCTAAATAAAAGTGCTAAGCGAGATCCTTACTTAAATGTTACTAATGTTAAATCTAATATAGCTACTTATAGTGGTTATCTACAAAATGCTTTTAATTTTGGTAAGCTACACCTAGATTTAGGTTTACGTTATGACTTATTTTATTTTGGTATTAAAGATAGAAATTTTCCTGAATTTGATGGTGCTACTACTAGCAGCAAAGTCCAGCCTAAACTTGCTATTGCTTATCACCCTAGCAATGTTTTACCACTATCTTTTTATTTTAATTATGGTCGTGGAGTTAACTCACAAGATGCTCGTGGAGTAGCACAAAGACCTGAAGGGCCAAAAGTGGCTACAACAGATTTTTATCAAACTGGTTTTGCTTTTAATAAACAACAACTTAGCCTAACAGGTACTTTTTTCTTAATAGATAATTCTGCTACTCAAGTCTATATTACTGATGATAATACTATTGAATTTCAAGGCTCAAGCCGTAGTTATGGTTATGAAGTTAAAAACTCTATTAGGTTTAATTCTTACTTAAGCTTAAACCTAGCTGCAACAAGAGTCTTAAATACTTTCTTTAAGGGTACTAATCCTAGAGAATTTCTTTCTAATGCCCCTTCTTTTACTTTTAATAGTAATTTAGTCATTTCTAATTTAAAAGGGTTTACTAGTGTGATTAGCTATAGACATATTAATAGCTATTTACTAGATTCTATTGATACTTCTATTCGTGCTAGTGGGTTAGATGTAGTAGATCTCAAACTTTCTAAAAAACTAGTTAAACAGTTTGAATTAAGTATAGGGATAGATAATGTACTTAATAAGAAGTTCTTTGAGGTGCAAAATTTTGGAGAGTCTCGCGCTCGACCGAGTGACCCTGTGTTAGAAAGAGTACATGGAACGCCTGGTTATCCATTTTCATTAACTTTTGGGGTGACTTTTCGTTTTAAGGAAAAGTAATAACTATATATGGTAATTACCACAGATATGTACAGTAGGGGCAGATAGTCTGCCCTTCTTATTTTTAATTTAATAAAGGTAAACCCATGTGTCTGCCCTTCTTATTTAGTTAAAAGAGCATTAGACAGTAAGATTTTGGACAAAGGTTTTTTGTGTATCTGATTGTGATCTAGATAGTCCTGTAACTGTTTCATTAATACGATTGACTGTTTGTTGGACTTGTTGAAGGGTAAATGTCATTTCTTGTATTTTTTGGTTCATTGCTGCTGTTGGCCCACCAGCAGTGGTTAATTTATCTAGTTGTTTAGCGTTTTTGGCTAGCTCAGACATAGTAGTTTCTAAAGCTTTACCTAATATACTACCTAATTGAGCTAACAATGCGCCTAAAGATGTCCCGCCTTGTTGGTTGGATTGATCTAGGAGTTTATCTAATACACTGTTTCCAAATAGCTTAGAAATACTACTAGGTAAAGGAGGTTGAGCAACAGCCGCATCTTTATTTTTAGCCAGTAAGTTCCCTGCAGATTGAAATAAATCTCCTAGTCCTTTTAATACCTCAGCAGGTTTACCATTACTAGCGCTTAATGCAACATTTAGCGCTTGGTTTGCTATTTTTGCAGCTGAGTTATCTACTAAGCTTTTACCAGAATTATTATTAGCATTTTGTAGGTTTACTAAATTTCCACCAACATTATTTATAGCCATAATATTCTCCTTAAATATAAGTATTAGATAAATATAAAGATTATTTTTATCAAGATCGGCTTACACAAGTTATCGGGCTTATATAAATAAAGTTGCTTATCTATCTGAAAATCAAATGTTTTATGTTTAGTTGGCTAGTAGAAATAAAAAATAGCCTAAGTTAAAAACCTAGGCTATTTATAAGGCTCAAACTATTTATTTTAGTAACTAGGTTCTTTTTGAGAATCTTTTTCTGCTTCTTTAAGTTCAGGTAATTTGCGGCCAAATACACCATTCCAAGGAGGTACTACAATAGAAAGGGCTCCATTAGCATTAGTAACACAGGCTAAGCGAATGACTGGATGAGTTTCATCTGTATTAATATAACCAAATTCTCTAATACGCTTCTTTTCTCGTGCGGTTACAGGAGCAAGTTTTTCTGCTCCTCCCAAAATACCTACCCAACAAGTACCACAAGCAGCCGAACGACATTCAACCGGAACAGGCCCTTCAACACAACGAGGATCACGATCTTTATGATTTCGTTTATCACTTGCTCCTGCCATAGCAATATCTTGGCCATTAATAAGCTTAAACGTACATTGAGGATCATTTTCATTAAAGGTAACTGTCCAAACCTTATCTATCGTTCGCAAAAACTGCATTATTAGCCCTTGATTATCATCCTTTGCACGATTTGCTAATATATCATCAGGAGATTTTTTTGCTACTTTACTATCAATTAGTACTTTTCCTGGTGACATCTTAAAGGCAGCAATTCCTACTTGTTGAAGAGTCATAAAAGCAACTGCGGTAATTGCTATGACTAGGGATGAATCTACAGATAATTTTTTTGCTATATTATTAGCAATATCAGATATTTGCGCAGTTAGTTCTAAACTAGATGGAGCCTTATTAGATGAAGCTTGTTCAATAATTGCGCTTTTTACTTCAGGCCAATATCGGTGACCATAAAAAAATGTATGGGAAGAATCAATATGATCTTTTAAGTGATAGCTACCTTTTAATTGTAGCTTTCGGGCTAATTCTACTGGATCTGAACTTGACTGAAAAGCTTTAGCCAAGGTTAAAGGAAAAAAAGCAAACCATATTTTGGTAGCATTTTTATCAACAGAATGAATTTTAGGGATTAGTTTATTAATTGTATCAGTCCAAGCATCACTATCATGCTGGTTTAGAAAGGCTTCAAACAACGTTGCCTCAGTAGTAGTCATAAAAGAAAAAACCTCTTAAAGAAAATCTTGGGAAGGAATAAAGCCTAGCAGTGTAACAGCTTTAAGCATTATGCTCAACTCTTACTAGCTAGGTTTTCTTAAAATATACTAAACACTAGTAAGTATTGGGTATTACTCATTATTAGCCGCACGTTCAATGGCCTCAACAATTAATTCTACTTCTAAAGCTAAATCTAGATTTTGCTCTACTACTCCAGGGATTTCATTTTTCTCAAAAAGCCCTCTTAACGAAATAATTAAAAGTACCGCCACTATTAAACTTGCAATTATTCCTAATATAATACCCATAAGATGTTTAACTTTATCTAACAATTTTGCAAAAAATCTTATCATAGCTAATAATTAATCTCATTGATTGTTTACAATAAATATAGACTTACGCTGTTTTACTAGGTTATTTTTTACAATGAAAACTTTTGCTATCGGTGATATACATGGACATTTTTCTACACTAAAAAAACTATTAGACCAATTGCCTATAAATTGGCAAGTTGATGAATTAGTGTTTTTAGGGGATTTAATTGATCGAGGCCCAGAGTCACGAGAAGTTGTAGAATTTGTTATGAATTTACACAAAGAGAACCTTGCTAAAGTACGTGTGTTAAAAGGTAATCATGAAGAAATGATGCTAGAAAGTTATAATAGTAAAGATGATTTCTCACACTGGCTATCTAACGGCGGTGATACTACTTATTCTAGTTATTGTAAAAGTAACAAAGTCTGTTGGGAGATTTTTAATAAAGAGTTTCCTATAGAAATTTATGATTATCTAAAAAATCGGCCTATTCGCTATGAAAATGATCACGCAATTTTTGTTCATGCTGGTTCTAAATGTGACAATACAGGTCAATGGCGCACTGATAGTTCAGCAATTGCCCTTTGGTATCGAGGAAAAGATTTTTTCCGTAAATATAGAGGTAAAACTATTGTTGTTGGGCATACACCTACCAATAAAATTAGAATTATGTTAGGTGAAGCTTTAATGCCAATAGATGAAATGACAGCTTGGAGCCAAAATAACATTATTGCTATTGATTGTGGGGCTGGACATGAAGGTAGGTTATGTGCAGTAGAGTTACCAGGTGGCAATCTTTTCTATCAACCAGTCCCTAAAAAATTCCTTTAAGGTTTAAGACTCGGCGCTAATTACCTTTTTAGCGCTTACTGCTCCTAATTCTGTCCTAAATTCTGTTACAACATTGTTATGTTGTTTAACTACTTGCTTCCAACAATGGTCAGCAAAAACTTTTTCACTTTCAAATTTATTTGCTGGTACTGGCTCACCAATTTCAATAAAAACAGGATAACGACCATTAGCAGCTTGTGCTTTATGTCCTACAACCAAATAAGAACCATGTAGAGCAATTGGAACCACTTCTAAACCTGATCGCCAAGCCATACGTAACAAAGCAAGAGAAATTTTCTCTTTTATTTCTCCTGTTTTACTACGAGTACCTTCAGGAAAAACATAAAGTGCAGTATGTCTTTTTGCTCGATCAACAATCTTTTCTAACACTTGACGGCGTTCTGAACTACTATCACGATTAAATGCAATGCTTCCTGCTAATAAACCGGCTAAACCAATAAAAGGTAAATAGAGGTTTTCCTTTTTAGTTAAAAAGGGTAAAGGAAAAATTGCTACTAAAAGAGGAATATCTATAGCACTTTGATGGTTAGAAATATAAAGCCGCCCTAAGTAATTTTCTGGTTTAATAAATTCACGTCCACGAATATGCATATCTACTTGGCAAATAGCACAAGTACCTTGGGCAAAGATTAACCAAGGTAGATAAAATATTTTTCGCCGATGTTGCATCGGCACCATCCATCCAATTAGGATTGGAATTGTAAAAATCACCCCACCTAATAATCCCACTAAAATAATCCTAACTACATCTATCGGTCTCATTTATCTGTCCTTGAGTTTTTATACCAGCTAAACAATAGCTTAAATAATCCGTCAAAACCTTTCTTTTAGTCAAATAAAATATTATTATTTGTCTTGACATTATTTTAATTTATTTCTATTATAAATCGATTATGTTTCGCACGCAGAGTTTTAGCAAAACTTCTTTGTATATTATTTTTGCTTATCTCTTAAATAAAGGGTTTTGTTTTTGTTAAAGTAACAATTTATCATTTTGTGAGACTTAATAACAATTAATTTATGAATAATCGATCATTATCTAAAACCTTAGAACCCTCAAAACACAGCTTAAAGATATATTGCCCTGTCTTTAACCATATAAAAAACACTATTGTATGTAGCCTTTGTTGTTCGCTAAGAGATAAATGTAAAGATTTTCAACAATTTTATTCAATAAATCGTGAGGCACAAGAAAAAGCTGTTGCTGAATATATCGAGTCTCACCACCGTTTACCACCAGGTTCTTTATTAACTATTCAATATGTATTGGAGGTCTTAAGAAATATGAGTGATACCTATGTTTGGATTGATCAAGATGATCGTGCAGAAGTACTAAATTATGAACAGGTTTTACAAGCAGCAGAAAATGGCCGAAAACCTAAATATATTTTTTTAACTAAACAAGAATTAGCACTGCGTTATCAATTAGTGCCTAAAAATCGTCAAGAAAACGCAAAAGAAGTGACCAAACCATTAAAAGCAGCCGATCTTCCTGTAGTAGAAGCCACTGACGAAAGTCAAGATAACCCTAAAAAGCGCAGCGGTAAAGCTGTTGCCTAAATAATATAACTTGGGAAAGACAACTTACTTAAATACTCTAAACCGCTGCATTTGTGTTTCCCAAGTTATTTTTTAATTTAATTAAATCATTAACGTTGCCATCTAAAAGGCTTGCGAGCCTCTTTTGTTGGCCAAACTTTATCCATATTATTTGCTTCAAAAAGCTCACCGTTTTTCATCACATAACTTACTGAATCTGTGTTATGAATGTCGGTTAGAGGGTTTTTGTCTAATACAACTAAATCTGCTAATTTTCCTACTGAAAGCGAACCAATATCACTATCTAACCCTAAATATCTTGCTCCATCTAAAGTAGCAGCACGAATTGCTTGTAAAGGACTCATTCCACCTTGAGAAAACATCCATATTTCCCAATGTGCCCCAAGACCTTGTAATTGACCATGTGCGCCTAATTGAATATGCCCACCAGCATCTAAGACTTTTTTAACTGTTTTTGCTAACTCAAAATGCCCAAAATCATCTTCTGGAGCCATCATTCTTCTACGTGAACGAGCATCAATATTTTCTTTTGGAGTAAATTTTAACAAACGAGTATTTTCCCAAACATTGTAATGTTGGTAAAAATAATTTTCTCCCCAAATCCCACCATAACCAACAATTAGCGTAGGGGTGTAACCCGTTTGGCTACGTGAAAAGAGCGTTATTGCATCTTTATAAAGTGGAGCAACAGGAATAGCATGCTCAATACCTGTATGACCATCTAAAATCATTGTCATATTATGAGCATAAGTTGAGCCGCCCTCAGGAACAACCATCATACCTTCTTCACGAGCAGCTTGAATTATCCATTGGCGCTGCTCTCTACGAGGCTGGTTATAACTTTTAACTGAAAAAGCACCAAAAGCCTTTAGCCTACGAACATGGTTTCTTGCATCATCTAAAGACTCAATAACAGCTTTTTCCGGGTTTTCAGCACCATAAAGAATAAATCCTGTTGAGTAAATTCTTGGCCCCACCATTTGACCTGTCTCTACTAACTCTGATTGTGAAAACACTGAGTGAGTACTAGCAGAAGGATCATGTGTAGTAGTTACACCATAAGCTAAATTTGTATAATAAGCCCATTCTCGATTAGGAGTAATATCTAGGCTTGAATAATGCATATGAGCATGTACATCTACAATCCCTGGCATTATGGTCTTACCTGCTAAATCAACAACTTTTGCTCCTGTAGGAATAGGAAATTCTTTAGCTGCACCTATAGCTTTAATTCGATTATCTTCAATTACAATATTTCCGTTTTCAATTACTTGATCCCCATTCATTGTAATAATTCTAGCATTAGCAAGAACAACCGTTCCTTTTGGACTATAACGAGGTAAAACAAGATTTATAGGAAAACTTTCAGCTTCAATAGCTAAATTTTGTCCAAGCTTATTTTTCTCCTCAGTTTTATTTTCTTTGCTCTCACTAGTGGTTTCAGCATAGATTTTTTCTAAAGTCTGACGGTAAAAAGTAGTGCCAAAAGACCAAGTTACACTTTTACTATCACTTGTCCAGTTAAGCCATTCTCCAGCTACTTTAGTTAGTTTTTTTACTGGCACAGAAGTTTCACTAGCTGATATGTTTAAGGCTTTTATACCTGCTTTAGGTAAAGGAGCAATATAGGCATTATGTAATTCCTTAAATGCTACCCATTTTCCATCAGGAGAAGGAATAATTTCTTCTGCTGCTTTATTTGCCATATGTTGACGATAATCTGTTCCATCTAACTTAACGCTACTAAGCATAGTTTGGCCATCTTTGCTCTCAAAGAAAATTATTCTTTCTCCTGTAGCATCAAAGCTTAAACGAGGCATACGACGGTTTGCACCTCGGTTAGCTGTACTAATAACATAACTTGTTTTATTACTAGTAAGGTCTAGTAAATGGATTTCTAGAAAATCTTCACCACCTAAGTCATTTCCTCTATTAGTTGACCCATTTCCTTGAAGAAAAACTATTTTGTTTCCATCAGGAGAAAAGGCTGGATTTGCATATTGATTAGGCTGTTTTGTTAGTTTTTCTGGACTACCACCATTAAAATTTAACCTCCAAACATGTCCACCTTCCTCATCACTCCAAGTAACATAAGTCAACCATTTTCCATCAGCAGAAAACCTTGGAGAAAACTCTAGTTCACTGGCATTAGTAACTCGCTTAGGCTTACCATTAGGTAACTGCATTTTGTAAAGGTGTCCTGCTGCAACAAAAACCATTTCTTGCCCATCAGGACTAGTAATTGGCCAACGAATCATTTTTATATCAATGTTTTGTTCAGCTAGTTTTTGTGGATATCGTAAGGCATTGCTAACAGTTTGTTTAACATGAGCAGTAAAAGGTATTGGAGTGCGATTTGCTGAATTAGTATCTATTGACCAAAGTTTTCCCCCTGAAGTAATTACAATTTTTTTAGAATCAGGAGTCCAATCAAAAGCAGGAAAAACCCCATGAATTGCCCAAGTCTCTTGCTGATCTTTGTCTAGGCCATCAAAAACGGCTTGCTCTACTCCTGTTTCTAAATCTCTCACATAAAGAACTGTTTTTAATCTTACCCGTCGAATATAAGCTAAAAAGCGCCCATCTGGTGATGGAGTTGGCCTAACACCTCCTCCGGCTTGGGCAATAACTGGTTCAGTGCGTCCTGTTTGACGATCATAGCGAGAAATCTGAAAAATCCCTCCATTAGGATCTTTGTTATAATCAAAAGGGCCTGAATAACTATAGTAAACCCAACGTCCATCAGGAGAAAAGGCTGGTTCATTAACATCTGAGGTATCAGTAGATTTCTGAGTAAGTTGTACCCCACTACCTCCTCGCACGTTATACATCCAAACTTCACCAGCACCAAGTGACCGAGTATTAGTAAAATGCTTACGTGCAATAATCCAATCACCATCTGGTGACCAATAAGGAGCGCTAAGAAGTCGAAAACTTTCTTTAGTTAAAGCACGGCGATTACTACCATCAACATTCATTAACCAAATATTATCACCACCATCACGATCACTAATAAACGCAATTTGTTTACCATCAGGACTAAAACGGGGTTGCATATCCCAAGCAGATCCACCACTTAAGAGCTTTGCTTGCCCTCCTGTAATAGGTATGCTGTAAAGATCTCCTAGTAAATCAAAAACTATTTGGCTTCCATCAGGACTAAGATCAAGATTCATCCAAGTCCCTTCATCAGTATCAAACTCTATAACACTACTTGGCCCATGCTCACCTTCTACTTGCCATTTACTATCTTCTTTTTTAGCAGTAGGTGTATCTTCTATAGTGGTGTTTTTTGTGCTGTTTTCTGTTGTTATACGACAACATGGAGACTGTGCCGTAACTTGAATAGGTGTAGTAGATAACCCGAGCATAGCCATTAATAAGCTAATAGCAATGACTCTATTGAACTTTAAAGCTTTTTCCATGCTTATATTTTCTCCTAAATTATTCTGTTTACTTTACAATATTATAAAAACTTTACTTAAAGGCTTTAGTTTACTTTTACTCTAAACTCTGAAATAATACGTATCCTGAAATTATACTAAGCAAAAAGTTAGTCAACAATTAAACTACAAGTTAAACCTAAAGTTAAACCTAAATTAGGGGCAAGTCTATGACCAAAATAATCCATAAGCTATTTTTTTGTCTCTTTATCGTATTATCAATTAAGTCAACCTATGCTCAAGGTGGAGCAACTACAGTAAATATTATTGGCAAAGTAACAGATGAACAGGAAGCTTCTGTTGTTGGAGCAACTATTACTGCAAGAAATTTAAGTACAAACTTTGCTCGTGAAATAAGCTCTGAAGCAGATGGATCTTTTAACATTGTGCAACTACCGCCGGGCAGTTATGAAATTACTATTTCTGCCTCTGGATTTTCTAAACAAATGATTGTTAAAGACCTAGCCCTTGGGACTACTTCCCTATTTGACTTTAAGCTTAAATTAGGAGAAAGTTCTGAGATTATAGAAGTTTTTGCTGATGCTGGCGTTAATGTTGGTAAAACTGAAAGTAGTACTAATATTAGCCAAGATTCTATTAATAATCTTCCAATTAACCGACGTAATTTTTTAGATTTTACCCTTACTTCAGCTCGTGCAACCCCTGATCGTGTACCTGCACAAGGCACTGCACCTTCATCAGGAATTTCTTTTAATGCACTACCTGCACGCTTTAACAATATTACCATTGATGGTGTAGACAATAATGATGTGATTACAGGAACATCTCGAACTACATTTAGTCAAGAAGCAGTACAGGAATTTCAAGTAGTAAGTGATAGCTATTCTGCTGAATTTGGCCGTGCTGTAGGTGGGGCAATTAATATTGTTACTAAAACTGGTGGTAATGAGTTTCATAACAACACTTTTTTCTTTTTGCGAAATGACTCTACTAGTGCCCGTGATACTTTTGCAGCTAAAGAACCTCCTTATGAGCAATATCAATTTGGTACTGCTCTAAGTGGCCCAATTAAAAAAGATAAAGCCTTTTTCTTTACTTCTTTTGAACGCCTTTCTATTAAACAAAGCAATATTGTTACTATTAGTGATGCTACTGTTGCTGCTTTAAGAAGACAAAGGTTTTCTACAATCAAAAATGGTGCAATCCCTTTAGGTGTTGGTAGTACAACCTTTTTAGCACGTGCTGATGCTAAAATTACTCCTAATAATTTTCTTTGGATTCGTTACAATGGTGGTTTTAATTATAATGGTGCATTTGAGCCTTTTGGCGGCCTTACAGCAGAAACCAATGGAGGTATATTAAGACAAGAAGATAATTCTATTGCTGCTAGTAATACCTATATCAATACTAACTTAAATTTGGTTAATGAAACTCGTCTGCTTTATGGCCGCCGTAATACTAAATTAATTTCTTTAGATACTAATCAAGGCCCTCTTTTAGGTTTAGTTGCACCAGAAGGTAGTATTACTCTAGGACGTAATCAAGTATTAGATCAAGATCGGCTAGAAAAATCCTATCAATTTATTAATAACACTTCTCTTACTAGAGGCCGTAATGAAATAAAATTTGGGGTTGATTTTAGCTATTTAGATATGACTGGACAGTTACCATTTTTCTTTGGTGGACAAGCATTATTTGGCCCATTACCGCTTAGCCCAACTGTAGCACCTCTTTCTGGCCTACAAGCACTTGATCCAACCCTTCGTAGCCCTGAACAAATACAGGTTTTAAATGCTATTAGCCCTGGACTAGCAAGCCTAGCAATTCCACGTACTTTCTTACAAGGTTTTGGTGATCCTAGCCTAGTTACTTATGCAAGATTTCTTTCTTTATTTGTTCAAGACAAAATTAAAGTTAAGCCTAATTTACTCTTAAGTCTTGGAGTTAGATTTGACACTAATCAAGTTGGTTTTACTCCTCGTAATAGCGGCATTTTCTCCCCTAGACTAGGGCTTTCTTATCGAATAAAAGAAAAACTTCGTTTTAGTCTTTCTTATGGTATTTTCTCAGGTGTCCCCCTAGTAGGAGTACTAGGAGCCGCTCAAGTTAGCGGTGCTGGAGTTAAAATTGCAGTTCTGCCCTTCCCTCTTTCAGTAGCGGCTTTTGCTCAACCTAACCGACGATTCCCTAATAATGGAACTATTCCACCTCAAGTTAATTTTGTCCCTCAACTTAGCCAAGAAATAAATGTTGCACCTGACCTACAAGACAATTATAGCCAACAAGTTACAACAACTCTTGATTATGCTTTTGACAATAATACTTTCTTTAGTGTTAGTTATAACTTTGCTCAAGGAATTAAACTCTTTGGTGTACGTCAAATTAACCCTATTATTCGCCCTGTTATAGGTAATGCAGTTCAAAGTGCAGTACTAGGCAGAGTTGACCCTAGAACAGGTGGTATTTTTGAATATTCATCTGCTTTTAATAGTAATTACCATGCAGTTACATTTCAGTTTGAGAGAAAATTTGATAAACGTTTTAGTTTATTAACTCATTACACTTTTTCTAAAGCAATTGATGATAGCCTAGACTTTCGTACTATTGTCCAAGAAACCCAAAACCCTTTACAGATTGGCAATGAACGTGCTCTTTCTGTACAAGATTTACGTAGCCGCTTTGTAGCTTCTGGGATTTATGATTTAGGCTACTTAAAAAATCGAATTATTGGCGATATGCAAATCTCTACTATTATTAATATAAACTCTGGTAGACCCTATAACTTATTAGTAGGTAGCGATCTTAATTTAAATGGTGATAACCCTCCAGGAGATCGCCCTTTAGGAATAGCTAGAAATGCTGGTGTAACACCAGGTTTTGCCAATGTTGATTTTAGACTTTCCCGTAAACTAAAAGTAAAAGAAAACTTCCAACTACAAGGCTATGTTGAGTTTTTTAACCTATTTAACCGAGTAAATATTAATGAAGTAGCACGTATTTTTCCACTAGATGCACAAGGTAAATTTAACCTCCCTAAACAAGATAATGGGCGTTTTATTGTGCCTAAAAACAATTTCCGCAGTGCTTTTGCCCCTCGTCAAATCCAAATAGGTTTTAGAATGACTTTTTAATTTTAATCCCAAGGGTTAGCCCATACGGTCTAACCCTTGGCTATAATAACAGACCCCTTCAGGGTCTTAAGAATTTAAGATATCAAACGCCAGACTATTTAAGTTACAACGTATTAAACAAAGTAAAACTATTGGGCGTAAAAAGTTTAAGCTCAATAGTTTTAAAAACTCCTAATACTAAGAACAAATGCTTTTTCTGCCCCGTTTATCTAGCAAACCAAAGTTGCAAATCTATTAAAAACTTTGAGACACTTTTAGTTTAGATAACGCTTTTATTAGTTAAAACCTAACGCTAACAAGCTAGATTACCAATAACTAATGTCTTTTTAATTTTTCTTTTTAATTTTTAATAACTATTTTCTCTATGAGGAGTTAAATTATGCTGCGTAAAACAAAACTACTAGTATTTTCTCTAATACTAGCTTGTTTAGTCTTTAACATTGTTAAAGCAAATCCTAGAAACGACAATGATAACAAGGCTACTTCTTCGGCTACGACTACGGCTGATGCTGCAATAGACCTTGATATTGCTTATAAAAAATTTGTTCTAAAAAATGGGCTTACATTATTAGTCCATGAAGACCATAAAGCTCCAATTGTAGCTGTTAATGTTTGGTATCATGTAGGCTCAAAAAATGAAAAAACTGGTAAAACTGGTTTTGCTCATCTATTTGAACATTTGATGTTTAACGGAAGCGAGCATTTTAATAAAGATTATTTTCAAGCCTTAGAACGAATTGGCTCAACAGACCTTAATGGTACTACTAATAATGACCGTACCAATTATTTTCAAAATGTGCCCAAGTCCGCTCTAGATACAGTGTTATGGCTAGAATCAGATCGAATGGGACACCTACTAGGCGCAATTGATCAACCTAAACTTGATGAACAACGCGGTGTAGTACAAAATGAAAAACGACAAGGTGACAATCAACCTTATGGCGTAATTTATGAGCTAATCACTAAAGCTACTTATCCTGAAGGTCATCCTTATTCTTGGACAGTAATTGGTTCAATGGAAGATCTTAATGCTGCTGCTTTACCTGATGTTCAGGAGTGGTTTAAAACCTATTACGGTGCAGCTAATGCTACTTTGGTAGTAGCTGGTGATGTAACGGCTGAAGAAATAAAAGACAAAGTAGAAAAATATTTTGGTGATATTCCTGCTGGCCCTCCAATAGCTAGACATGAAGTAGCAATTGCTAAAATGACAGGTGAACGTCGTCAAACAGTCCAAGACCGTGTTCCACAAGGGCTTTTTACTAAAGTATGGAATATTCCTCAATGGGGTTCAGCCGATGCTGATTATTTAGATTTAGCTAGTAGTGTTTTAGGTTCAGGTAAAAACTCTCGTCTTTATAAACGTTTAGTTTATGACCTACAAATTGCTTCAGAAGCTGTTTCTTTTGTTGATCTTAATGAAATTGGCGGTCAATTTTATATACAAGTTTATGCCCGTCCTGGTCAAGACTTAAATAAAATTGAAAGTATAGTAAATGAAGAACTTAACCGCTTTTTAGCTGAAGGGCCTACAGAATCAGAACTTAAACGTATTAAAGCCCAAAATATTGCTAGATTTATTCGTGGAGCAGAGCGTATTGGTGGGTTTGGTGGCAAGTCTGATATTTTAGCTCAAAACCAAGTATTTACGGGTAATCCAGAGCATTATAAAACTACCAAAACTCGTATTAACAACGCTACACCAAAAGAAGTACAAGACACTACAAAAAAATGGCTTTCTGATGGTTCTTATGTTTTAACTGTAACTCCTTTTCCTGAATTTACTACTGCTACTACAAGTGTTGATCGTAGCAAAATGCCTGATTTAGGCCCTGCTCCAGAAATTACATTCCCTGACTTACAACGAGCTACTTTATCCAACGGAGTAAAAGTTGTTTTGGCTGAACGCCATTCAGCACCACTAGTAAATCTAAACTTAGTATTAAATGCTGGTGCATCGGCTGATCCTAAACCAGGAACATCTAATATAACAATGTCTATGTTAACTGAAGGCACTAAAAAACGCTCATCACTAGAAATTAGTGAGGATTTAGCTAACCTAGGGACTAACCTATTTGCTTTCTCTGACTTAGATACTTCTAGAGTTAGTGTTTCATCACTAAAATCCAAACTAGATGAAAGCTTAGATATATTTGCTGATGTAGTCTTAAACCCTTCTTTTCCTGAAAAAGAATTTAAGCGCTTACAAAAACAACAACTTGATGGAATAGAACAAGAAAAAGCTGACCCTCAATCTATTGCATTAAGACTAATGCCAGGGCTAATTTATGGTAAAGATCATGCTTATGGTCAACCATTTACAGGCTCAGGAACTCCTGAATCTGTTAATAATATGTCCCAAGCTGATGTAGTTAAATTCCATCAAACTTGGTTTAAGCCTAATAATGCTACTATTGTTGTAGTTGGTGATACTACAATCTCTGAAATTGTACCTAAGCTAGAGAAATTATTAAAAGACTGGAAATCTGGTGAAGTACCTAAGAAAAACCTTGTCCCTGTAGCCCAAAAAGATAAACCTACTGTCTATTTAGTTGATCGTCCTGGATCACAACAATCTATAATAGTTGCAGGTCATGTGGCTTTACCTAAAGCTAATCCAGATGAATTAGCAATTACTACAATGAATAATATTTTAGGTGGAGTGTTTACTTCACGTCTTAACCTTAACTTACGTGAAGACAAACATTGGTCATATGGAGTATTTAGCTTTCTAGCTGAGGCTCAAGGCCAACGCCCATTTATAAGTATTTCTCCTGTACAAACAGATAAAACTAAAGAATCAATTATAGAAGTAGCTAAAGAACTAAAACAGGTTTTAGATAGTAAACCAATTACTCAAGAAGAATTTACAAAAGACCAAACTAATCAAGTCTTAGAGCTTCCTGGTAGTTGGGAAACTAACGCTAGAGTACTTAATTCTATATTGAATATAGTTCGATATGGTTATGCAGATGATTACTATAAAAAATATGCTAATGAAGTTCGTAACCTTAAGTTAGATCAAGTAAATGCTGCTGCTCGTAAAGTAATCCAACCAGATAAATTAGTTTGGCTAATTGTTGGTGATCGTAGCAAGATTGAAGCAGGCATTAGAGAATTAAACTTAGGTGAAATGAAAGTTTTAGATGTAGATGGTAATCCAGTTAAATAAGCTATCTAAGTAGTTTCAAAATCAATGTTTTTGTAAAATAGGCGGGCAAGAACCCCGCCTATTTTTTTTAAGTATTGGCTAAAAACTTATTCTTCTAAAGCTTTATCTAGTAGTCTTACTGTCATTTTATAAGCTGATTGCCCAAGGCAAACTAAAAAAACTTTTTCAATAGAATTATCCCTAAGTAAGAAATTTTTAGTTTCTGTTATAGCAATCTTTATAGCTCTATCCATAGGAAAACTATAAGCTCCTGTGCTAATAGCTGGAAAAGCTATGGTTTTAATACCATATTTTTTGGCTAAAGCCAGGCTATTACGATAGCACCTAGCAAGAAACTCATCTTCTTGACATGTACTATCTCGCCAAATTGGTCCCACTGTATGAATTACCCATTTAGCAGGTAAATTATAGCCTTTAGTAATCTTTGCCTCTCCTGTTTCACAACCCTTTAGCCTTCTACATTCTTCTAATAACTCAGGCCCAGCAGCCCTATGAATAGCCCCATCAACCCCACCACCACCAAGTAATGTACGATTAGCAGCATTAACAATTGCATCTACTTGTAGTTTAGTAATATCGCCTTCAACTACATTGATTTTTTCTTTCATAAATTTTATATCTTTTTATCTTTTCTAAAAATTTGCTATAAAGATGTAGACTAGTATAAATATTTAAGTTCTAGAAAACTACACTACTATCCTTGCTCAAACAAAATTAACAAATCATAATAGGGTTTTTAATACCAAATACTTTCAGGAGTTAAATTAAATAAAATGGAATGGGTAAGTGAAAAAGAAGCTGTTTCAGCTATTAAATCATTTGATAGAGTATTTATCCATGGTGGAGTTGCTACACCACAAGCTTTAGTAAGATCTATGACTGAGCGAGCATCTGAACTACGTAATGTTGAAATTGTACATTTACATACTGAAGGAGATGCTCCCTATACTGCACCACAATATACTAATAGTTTTCATACTAATGCACTTTTTGTAGGTGGTAATTTACGTGCTGCGGTGGCAAATGGCCAAGCAGACTATATTCCTGTTTTTCTTAGTGAAGTTCCTGGACTATTTCGTAAAAAGATACTTCCTTTAGATATTGCTTTGGTACAAGTATCATCCCCTGATAGGCATGGTTATTGCTCTTTAGGCGTTTCAGTTGATGTTGCTAGTGCTGCAGTTCATACAGCGGTTACTGTAATTGCACAAGTTAACCCTAATATGCCAAGAACTCATGGAGATGGGCTTATTCATATTAGCCAGATTCGTTATGCAGTTGAATCAAATGACCCTATTCCTGAAATGCATCAACACCCATTAACAGAAACAGAACTCACTATTGGTAAACATTGTGCTGAATTAATTGATGATGGTGCAACACTACAAACAGGCATTGGCGCTATTCCTGATGCTGTACTTGCTGCACTAACAAACCATAAAAACCTTGGTGTTCATACAGAAATGTTTTCTGACGGGATTATTAGCCTAATTGAACGAGGCGTTATTAATGGTTCACGTAAAAGAGTCCACCCTGGCAAAATTATTAGTGGTTTTGTAATGGGAACACGTCAACTTTATGATTTTATTGATGATAACCCTCTTGTATCACTTCTTGATATTGAATATGTAAATGATACTGCTGTTATTCGTCGTAATCCAAAAGTAATGGCAATCAATAGCGCTATTGAAGTTGATATTACAGGTCAAATTTGTGCTGATTCTATTGGTACTAGGCTTTATTCAGGCGTAGGCGGGCAAATGGACTTTATTCGTGGTGCTTCATTATCAGATGGAGGCAAACCAATAATTGCACTTCCTTCTACAACAAATCGAGGTGAGTCAAGAATTGTGCCATTTTTAAAGCAAGGAGCAGGTGTAGTAACAACACGAGCACATGTACATTATGTTGTGACAGAATATGGCGTAGCATATCTTTATGGCAAAAATTTGCGTCAGCGAGCTAGAGCATTGATTAATATTGCTCATCCAAACCATCGTGAAGAGTTAGAAAAAAGTGCTTATGAGCGTTTTAAGGTATTAGTAGATTAGGGCGAACCTGTGTGTCCGCCTTCTTTAAAGAACATTTAAGCAGGGAAGAATGAAAGAAATAACATTAGTTTGTGATGGCTGTAGCTTAGGAAATTCTAACTATCAAGCAGGTGAAAGCCGTGCAGCGGCAGTGGCTATTTTAGAGTTTAAGGGAAAAAGAAAAATATTTGGTGAATATTTAGGCAATGCTAGTAACCAACAAGCTGAAATTGTTGCCGCTTGTGTAGGGCTAGAACAACTAAAAGAGTCTTGTTTAGTTACAGTTATATCTGATTCTCAATATGTAGTTAAAACAATGTCAGGTGAATTTCGTAAGAAAGCTAATTTTGATTTTTGGGAGAGGCTTAATAAAGCCTCTCAAAAGCATAAAGTAACTTGGACTTGGACTCGTGGACATGCTGGACATGATATACAAGAACGATGTGACCGTGCAGCTAAAGTAATTGCCTTAGCAGGAAATGTAGATCAAACTGAGTTAAATAAGATTTTAACTGAATAGTAACTGTTTTATTTTCTACTAATTAGAAATAGTTAATATTTTTGAAAAATTTCTTAGCAAAAATTTTCCTAAAATGGGAACCAAATCTTAGTTAGCGCGATCTTAAGTTTACAAACCACAATAAAAAAATTCCCTTGGAGGCAAAACAATGTATAAAAAAGCTGCTTTAGTGCTTATTTTGGGTGTAGCTGTATTCTATAGTGTTGCGTTAACAAAATTATTTCTTTTTCAAAAACGTAATGTTGGGCAAACACCAATAGTAACTAACCCTATACCAGAACCTCCAATCACTTATCCTAATAATGAAGTCCCTCGTATTGATGTTGTTTTTATGATTGATAGCACAAGCAGCATGAATGATGAAATCCAAATGGTAAAAGATAATATTCGCAATATTATTAGTGAAATTTCTCAAGGTCAGCCTGCTCCAGATGTTCGCTATGGCATAGTAACTTATCGGGATCGTTATGATGAATATGTAACAAAATCTTGGCCATTTACTCGCGATGTCCAATCAATTTCACAAGCCCTATCATCTATTGTTGCTGCTGGTGGTGGAGATAAACCAGAAAGTGTTAGCGAAGCTTTACATGTCACTTTACATAATATGGAATGGGATCCTCAGGCTAGAAGCAAGATTGTTTTTTTAATTGGTGATGCAGGCCCAAATAATTATCCAAATAGCTACCGATGGGAAGATGAATTAGTCTATGCCCAAAGAAATAATATCTCTATTAATACTATTGCTTGTAGTGGTATTTGGACTAATGAAGAGCAAGTATTTAATACAATTTCTTCAGGAACTAATGGACAATTTGCTCATTTGACCTATAAACAAGAATATGCCAGAACAGATGGTTCAAAGGCTGTAGTAATTGAAGAAGGCGGACGTAGCTATGAAGTTTCAGCAGAAGCGGCTGACAAGGATTGGACTCGTGGCGCTAGTGAATTAATGGCTAGAAATGAAGTAAAAGAAGTTGCTGCACCTCCTCCTAGTTATAGTAGTTATAGTTCTAGCGCACCTAGTGAATCTGCTTCATATGCTCTTAAACCTTCTACTAAAGGAGATGAGCTTGCTATGCCTTCAGATGAAGGTAGAGGTGTTGCTAGTGGTTTAGGATTAAGAGATAAACCTATTGAAGTAACAGCAGATTCAGTAAGAGACTTGGCAAAAAATAAAAAGCAAGAAGTTCTTGATGATCTTAGAGCCGCTAAAGTAGCAGAAAAAGCTAAAGATGCTAGTGAATCTCTTAATGAACGTGCTTATGGTGGTCGTATTGATGCTCCTGCTGCTATGCCTGCAAATGCTGGTAGCATTGGGAATGTAATGGGAGCTAAAACCAATAACTTAAGTTCTGTACTAACTGGCTCAATCCAACGTGCTGCCCGTCAACAAGGTACTACTTATGGTAATTTGGTTAGCTCACTTTATGACTTTAAGGGAACAAATTCTGGTGTAACTACAGCAAGAAAAGTGTTTATCGATAGTAAAAACCAACTTCAAAATCTTTTAGGCTCTAGTAGTAGTGTTGATATAAATAAAATTGATTTTAATAATCAAGTAGCCATAGCTGTATTCCTAGGACAAGTTACTAATAACACTACAGTAACTATTAGCAAAGTATCTCTACTTGGCAATGATTTAATTGTTACTCTTAGTCAACAAACAGGAGCATCATCTTCAGCTACTACAACACCTTACCATATTGTAGTAATTCCACGTCAAGTTGGAACAATCAAACTAGATGCTAAAAATATTTTTGTTAGATTTGAATAATTAAAGGAACATTTAGCAGTTCTATTTAGGGAGTAGATAAAGTCTACTCCCTAAATTATTTTAAACTTCAGGATAATCAAAAGGATGGTTGGCAAGTACTGCTCGCATATTAATTTGGCCTAATAATGCCTCTAAAAATGTAGCAAAAACATGGATAATCTTAGTAAAATCTTCTAATACCCTTGTAGACATTGCTTGATAAGTCATTTTTTCAAAATCATCCCAATCTTTATACATTAAGTATTTTAATGAGCTATCACGAAATAAAGTAATCTGATCATTAACTTCTGCAATTTTATTTTGGCAAGGAGCCTTACCAAAGTTGCGAAAAGCACAAAGTAGCCGCCAAATATCTAGGCGTAGTCTTAAGGATTGATCTAATCTAGTTTGAAAAGAGTTAAATATGTTTAGTCCATCAAATTCTTGCTCAAAAATTTGTACTAAGGTAACTACAGACTGTTGAAAACAATCTCTTAACAGTCCATGAGAATTTTCTATTTTGGCATAAATTGGTGGAGCTTGAGTAAGTCCAACAAGTCCAATCAATTCACGGCCAAAAACCTTTTTTAAGTCCATTTGTAAAGCATAAATACAGCCATCAACTGAATTAGCTACTTGTTGAGGCAGTTCAGTAATAGTTAAAAAGCTTTTATCCATAAACTGAATTAATTGATAGGCTTCAATTTTAATCAAAGTAAAAATTGGTAAGCAGTTTTTAAGCGGGCGATCTTGGCTTAAATCACTAGCAACAAAATCAAGATATTTTAGTAAGCGAAAAAATTCTAATAAAGTTTTTGTAACTTCTTGTCTTACTAATTCATTATCAATACTTCTTATTACTAATGCTAAGTTTGGGTTTTCAATCCTGTCATATATTGACTTAAACTTATAATTTACAAGTAAGTTAACATGATAACAATGCTTGATTTCTCGTAAAATTAATTTACCAATACTAGTAAAAGTCTGAAAATTAATATGTGGAGTTCTAGTGTTATCTATCTTAATTAAACTATCTATTATGTTACAAACATCAGAAAATGTTTCTGTTAATAAAGCTAAAGAGTCCTCAGGAGTTGGTTGAAGTAGAAGCGTTTCAAGGTTTTGTTCTGACCAATTTAATTTTTGAAATAAGCTTTCATAATATGAGCTTAGTTTCTTTTCTAATGAGCTATTTTCATTAACTAGCTCATTAGCTAAAAAATTCATTCTTAAAATAACATGACGGCAAATTTTTACTTCTTCAACAAAATTTCTACGTACAACTTCTTTTGATTCTTGTTCAGAAAAAGGATGATTTTTTACCCCAAAGAAAGCTTCAAAAGACTTAAGCCACATTTCTAGCTCAAATAAATAGTGTGTCTTTTTTTCACTCTCAACTATGTTTAACCAGTTTTGTAAGGAATGATGGCTAGTTAAGGATGCAGTAACAGCTTGGCTAGTATTATTTTCTTCAGTAACAGCAACAGCAAGCTCTTTTTGCATTTCATCCATAAAAAATTAAAACTCCAAGAAATGGGCAAGATAGCTAAAAAATACTCTATTACTGAAGAAAAGACAAGATTAGTTATGGCCAGAATAAAAATATCTATTCTGGCCAACTAGAAAACTAGTTATTCTTTTTTGGAGGGGTGGGGTCATCTTCATCTGAACCTATTTCGATCTTCACATCTGAAGAGAATTTCTTATAATTGGTATAACGAACTTCCATTCTCATATGAATAGAATTGCCTGGAAAATCTAAAACATCATCAGCAAAAGTATAGGTAGGAAACCAATATTTACCATCAATATTTTCTCTATAAGTTTCAAACTTAGGAAAACGTTCTTCACCTTCTGGCAGACCTTTACCATTAACTTTAACAATTTGTAAATCTTGGTCATCAACCCAAATTCGCCCTAAAAATACTCTATCTCCACCTCGCTTATACTTAGGTACTGTCTTAGGTTTAACCTCAAAAACATAAGTATCAAGCTCATCAATTTTTTCTTTTCCTACATAAGTAATAAAATACTTAGGTAGTTCCTTGGTAGTTAAAGAGAAAGTCTGAATTTCTGCAACATCTTTAAGGTCTGTAGGGCTAATTTGTAAATCTCTTAAAGTAGATTGTGGAAAACGCACAATACGTTCTGTATGTTTACCGCTATCATCAAAAGTAACATCTGCAACACGGAAAAACTCACCTGTAGGTCGATTATTAGGCCCAATGGTTTGAACACGAAATTCTTGACGATAAGCATAAGAATTTCTAGCTTCTTGAAACTCAGCTTCTTTAGCAGCAAATTCTTTAATTATCTTGTCAACATTTGGAGGTTGTTCTCCAACACGTATTTGCCCATTAACCATTACAGATAACCCTATAAGAATTAATAGACTACAAGCCCAAATTATATGAATCCAGGTTTTCCCCATAATTTTACTTACTCCATAGATTTTAGCTTAAAATATTCGGCTAGTTATAAAAATCAAATTTTATCATTCACTTACTAGATTTAATAGATGATTAATGCTTTTATCCAAGATGCTTTTATCACTTATGTTATAGCTGGTAAAGTTGCTAGTTTGTTAATTATAGCTTCTAAAACTTCATCTACTTCAATAGTATTAAGGCAATTTTGATGAGAGCAAGTTGTAACTTGAGCGTCTCCTTCTAGCTTGAAACAAGGACTACAAGGAATATCAAGTTTTCTAATCATTGTATGAATTTTACCTAAGGGAGCAGTCCGGCGGTAATCTGTTGGGCCATAAATTGCTACTACAGGAGTTTGCATAGCAACTCCAACATGCATAAGTCCACTATCATTACAAACTAACAAAGTACAACGCTCAATCATTGCAGCAGCGACAGACAAACTAGTTTCCCCAGCAGCAATTACAATATTTCCTTTAATCCCTTTAGTCCATTCTTTAATCATTTCTACTTCATTTTTAGCACCTAACATTAGCAAATAGGCATTAGGGAATTTTTCTATTAATTTAATAATTAACTCACGATAACGAGCAGGTTGCCATTGTTTCCAACGCATTGTAGGGGATGTGCCCATTTGAACACCAATAACTAAAGTGTCTTTATTTATTTTATTACTACTAAGAAAATCTATTGCTTTTGCTTGCTCAGCTTTATCAACATACATAAAAGGATGCTGATTAAGTAACTCTTCTGGTATACCTAATGCAAGACCTAAACTAGCATAACGATCAACTTCATGCTGTGCTTCCTGCATTTTAACTGGCACATTATAGATAAAACCATAGCGGTCAGGCCAGCCTGGACTACGTACATGCCCTACGCGATATTTAGCAGCACTAAAAGTTACCATTAATGCTAAAAAATAAGAATTACTATGGAATTCATTGATGATCAAATCATAATTTGACCTACGTATTTTCTTGATATGATTAATCCAGTTAGACCAAGTAGACTTACTAGAAATATCATAGGTTTTAGTAAAATAGCCTGCACCATCTAAAACATACTCGCAGCCCGTTTTATTACCTACTTGAAGGTCAATTTCAGCTCGAGGAAAATATTTTCTTATTGCTGCAATAGTTGGAGTATAAAGAATAAAATTCCCTATTCCATGATAGGCACAAATTAAAATCTTTTTGATTTCCTCTGGACGAGGCTTAGGAGGGTTTTTAAGAAAAATACCGTTATAGATACGAAGAGATTTTTCTATTGCATGTTCTAACCAATATTCAAAGTTGTAATACATTGATTCTAATTTTGGGCAAGCTTATAGAGTTGCCTTTCTTAAATTAAGAATGAAGAGGGCGAACAATTCACCCTCTTTGTGCGACATTTAAGAAGGGCGAACACTTAGGTTCGCCCCTACCATAATTAACTAATTACTTTGCCTTCCATATCTTCGGGAATGGCGTTTTCTATATGATGTAAAATCGTTGGTGCAACGTCTTTAATATTTAGGTCTGTGCGCTCAGTGCTAGTTTCATCTGTTGGACGATGCATAATAAAAATACCATGCCAATCATGATTTGCATCATCTGGCCCTGTATCGTTCTCAAAAGTGTAAAGCTCTCCTGTCCCAATTGAACCGACAGATCGCCAGTTTAAGTCATCAAAATAAACAAATAGATCTGGTGGAATATTACGACATTCTGCATAAACATCTTCTGGACGTACTACTTTAGTTAACATTGGCTTACCTTCATGATTAGGTAAAGCTTCTAGTTTTGTAATTAATTCACGTCTAAAAGCTTCATATTCTTCACCAGGTTCAACAGTACCTTGAGGTTCTCTACCTTTAACATTAATCATAAGTCGAGCATAATAACCACCTGATCCCCAAGCACGAGTTTTTTCCCAATCAACATCACATTTTTCTACTGGAGCAGGCTCTTTAGGCATTTGTTTTAAGGTAAGATAGCCTTCCTTAATTAACCATTCATTAATACAAATACCTCCATCCATTTTTCTAGCACCATGATCAGAGACAATTAGAATTGTAGTATCATCACCAGCAAGTTTAACTAATTCGCCTACACGCTCATCACAGAATTTATAGTAACGTTTAATTGCGTCTTGATAAGCATTTCCTGGTTCATGTTTAAGATGGGTAGTATCCATATATTTCCAAAACCCATGATGAATACGGTCTGTACCCATTTCTACCATCATAAAGAAATCCCATTCTTTAGTTTGTAAACAATGACGTGCTAAACGAAAGCGCTTATCAGTCATAGCAAAAATCTGGTCAAGAATACGGTCTTTATCATCAGTACGGAAATTATCACAATCTAAGATATAACCTTCAGTAACTTGTTCTACTTCAGCTTTAAATTCTTTTGGATAAGTAAAATCACTTTTAGTGCTAGGAGTAAGAAAACATGAAACCAAATAACCATTTAATGGTTTAGGTGGGTAGGTTTGTGGAACACCTAACACAATACATTTTTTCCCTGCTTTAGAAAGAATTTCCCATACAGTAGGCTCTTTAACCTGGGCAGAATTAGGAATAGACATTTTGGCATAAGAATAGTCTGCTCGGTTACGTAGTCCATAAAACCCAAGTCTACCAGGGCTTTTAGATGTTAACATTGACATCCAAGCAGGCACAGTAATTGGAGGATCTGTAGATCGTAGTTTACCCCAAACCCCTTTTTCCATTAATGCACTTAGATTAGGCAGTTCATCGCGCCACGCATCAAAAACTAATTGTGGTGCTGCACAATCCAACCCAATCACCATCACTTTTTTCATTAATTTTGCTCCTCAAACAAGAAATTAGCGGAAAAGTATCCTAATTTTTTACATAGTAAATAACAAGTTAATCTAGTAGGGCACCTTGGTCACCGATGTCAACTTAAGCAAACTGTTGAAAATAGTGGAGTTATTTCTTAAGCCCTGGAAGGGCGTAATATCTGTAGCGCTAGCCCTTTTATTCTTTCGCCACTACGTGGCTTTAACTGTAAACTATTCAATACATAGGGCTTGCGCCCTACGCTACAGATATTACGCCCCTACGGGGCTAAGAAAATTAACCCTGTTATTTTCAACAGTTTGCTTAAGCTGACACCAATGGCACCTTGATCTGCCCCTACATACTAATCATCATCTTCCCATTTACCATGTTTACCTTTGTGTTTATTGTGTTTTTTCTCTTCGCGGTTATGTTTTTTCTCTTCACGCTCGTATCTTTTTTCTTCTTTTCTTAAATGCTTCTCAAACTCTTTTTCACGTTTACGATCATGTTTATCATAGTAATCATCTCTATATTGCCGCTCAAGTTTTTTAGCTTGTCCTGGAGGTATCCCTTTTCCATCTCTATATCTATCTTCCCTGTAATAATCCCTGTCCCTACCTCTATCTCTACCTCTATCTCTATCTCTATCATTTTGGAAAATTTCTTCTGTTGTTTGTATTGCTCTAGGAGCAGAGAGAATACGACGAGTAATTTTTAGCCCTGAACGCTCTTCTAAGAAATCTGTGCTAATACCATTATTAACCAATCTACCTTGATAAGAGTTCACACCTTTATAAAAAGTACTGGTATTAATAATATTAGAGGATTCTTTTATAGGCTTGCGTGACTTGGTATAACTAACTTTATCTTTAGAGTTAACCATCTCTACAAACTCACGAGTAGGAAGAAAAACCCAAGCATTACTAGGAGGAGTAAAATTTTTTTCTTTATCGTCTAAATCTATTCCTGGCCCTAATGGTGACCATCCTACATATTCATCATTAGCACGCCAAGTTACCCAAGAAGGGGCATAAGTATCACCTGGAACCCAAACCCAACCCCAAGGGCCTGCTTGTGTCCAACGCCCATAATGAAAGACTTTATCGCCCCAACTTCGTTCAGATTCCCATTCCCAACCATCTTTAGTAGATGAGAATTTTCCATCTTGATAATAAGGCTGCCAATTATAACCAACTTCTGTTGGCCGCCATACATTCCCATAATTAGGATGTTTAAGCCATCGTCCGCTATTTGCTAACTCTTTTTGAATACCTTCTTGTGGAGTATTATTTAGCTGCTCAAGAGTTGACACCATATCTAAATGCCAACCTGAAGGATCTTTTACTAAGTAATGTGGAACAAAACTTGGCTCCATTTTCTGATAAACAAAGGCTGTATCTACACTAGCTTTATCATTAGTGATCTTTTCACCTTGTACCAAAATATTTGTTAGTTCTGGGACTGTTAAGCTAGTAGTACAATAATCCATAAAAGCCTTTAAGCTTTTATCTGGATCTTGTTTTCCCTGCTCATCAAAATAATTAATGCTACTAGCAGATAAATAACTTTTTGCTAAATCATAAGAACCACTTTTACAAGCTTGATAAAAGGCTGTTACTAGTTGGCTTGGGGAAATACTTTCAACAGAGCTACCTTTTTGGCAACTAGTTAAAAAAATTAAAGGGGCTAAGAAAATACAAACTGTGATAATAATTTGCTTTTTCATTTTTCCTCCTAGTCTTGTAAATCGTCTTTAATTTCTAATTTAAGCGCTTTAAGAGATAAACTAATTTCTTTAATAAATAAAACTAGCGATATAACCAAAGCAATTAAACTTAAGACAAAACAAAGGGTGATTAAATTATTTATGGTTAAACTCAAATGATAAGAAGCAAATAGAGTTATAACTAGTAGTGCAACAAAAAATATGCTCATAATAGCAAAGCTAATTGAGAACATTAATATTTTTGATCTTTGGTAGAGTACTTTTACTTGCTGCTTAAGATTATTTTTATTAAAACCTTCTGATTTTTCAATTTCTTTAGAGAGTGCTCTAGCTCTATCAGTTGTCCTAGCAAATCTATTGGTCATAGACAAAACTAGTAAACCTATTCCTGAAATTAAAACTACTGGTGAAATAGAGGTTTGTAAGACTTTTGTTACTTCGTTTATTTCGCTAGTTTGCATATTTTTCAAGCTATTTAGAGGTTTAAGAAAAAAAGCACAGAAAAATCAATTTCTGTGCTTTTTAGGAAAAACTTATTTACATTTATTGTTGGTCAGAATTGCCATTTATTAAATTTCTAATTGCTTCACTCATAGCATCAAACTGAGGTTTAGCTAATTGCCAATCCATTTCATTAGGCAGTACTGTATCTTCAATTGGTTGAACTGCTGTAACTGGTTTTGGAACTTGAGGATCAGCCATTGCAATAGGTGCTACATCTACCATAGGAAAGCTCTTTTTATAAAACTTGTTTATTTCATCAATAAAAACATTTGCTAGTACAGCATTAGCGGTAATACTTAAATGTATTCCATCAAAGCTAGCTACACCACCAAAATATTTATTAGTGATAAAGAGGTTATTACCAACAGGAAATCCTTTATCTTTAGAGGCTAAGGCCATAAATTTATTTACATCTATTACTAGAAAGCCTTCACGTTTGCCAATCTTTTGAATATTTTTGTTATATTTTTTTATTGTTTTAGAGATTTGTTTAGCCATACTAGCACGTAAGATTTGGTCTTCTGGAACTGGGCCATTACTACGACCAAAAACTATATCAATAAGTGAAGAAAAAGCACGTAAAGTAACAAAGTCTTCTGGTTTTATCCCTGTTTTTTGAGTAAACATTTCTTTTGGTATAGGGATAAAAGTCATTAAGTCTTTAGCAGAAATAAATGCAGCGACTGTAACAACATCAGGGACAGTAACTAAAATCATTTGTGAACCAGTAGCTTTTGTACGACGAACAATTTCTTCATAATCAGATGTAAACTTGTCTACTGGAGTAAGTAAAGAGAGATTAGAGTTAAAAGCCGCACCTAAAGCATCATTCCCACCTATTAGCAAAATTGCTAGTGTTGGTTTAGGACTCATAGTTTCAACAAATTCTAGTTGACTACGTTTTACTGGAGGGTTATCAGAAAGCCAAGGAACGCCTAAAGAAGAAAATACAGCATCATTTGGTCTACTAGCATCAGGTCTAGCATTAATAATATCTGTAACTTTAGCTCCACCAATTGCAAAATTATTTACCCTAACTGAAGGATCAACACGTCCAGCAGTTCGAGGGATTGGAGGTAAAGTTAAATTTAAGAAAGTGTTAGCATTAAGTGGACGGACAGGAATATTAGGATCTTTAAGAGAAAACCTACCACCAAACCCACCAGGCTCAGCAATAATTGCTTGTCGTAGTTGAAAGCCTAGTTGCTTACTTAACAAGCTTACATAGTTTTGATTTTGTGCATCTGCGTGTAATACACCATCGTGGTAAGAATGTGACAGGCTATCACCCATTACTACTACTGAAGAAAAATCAATATCTTTAGGGTTTTGTTGAGCAGCTTGGGTTTGAAGTGATGACCCAATCATAAAAAATAAAAGTAATAAAATTATTTGCAATCTCAGAAAAACTCTCCGAGTCATAAAACCTCCATTAAAAATCTATGAAAAAAATTTGCTAAGATAGGCTGATTTTAACACAAAGACTAAGATAGCCTAGCACTAAAGCGCTAGGCTATCTAAAAACATAATAAGCACTTAATTGTATCTAGTAGCGCCAAAGAGCAATGCCGCCTAAAATACCTGCTTCATTACTAACAGTGCGGACATTAGTAGGTAATTCACCTTCGAGTTTTTTAGCATTACCACCACCAATATAAAGTGCACGATGGTTAATAATTGCTGCTAATAACTCAATGGCTTTTCTAACACGTTTATTCCATTTCTTTTTACCTGCTTTATCTAAAGCAGCGCGACCTAGTTGTTCTTCATAAGTACAACCTTTACGGAAAGGATGGTGAGCAAGTTCTAGATTAGGAACCAAACGACCATCAATAAATAAGGCTGAACCTAGGCCAGTACCTAAGGTTAAGACTAACTCTAGTCCTTTTCCTTCAATTGCACCAAAGCCTTGTACATCAGCATCATTAGCAACACGAGCAGGTTTACCTAATACTTGTGATAGAGTGCCAGCTAAATCATAACCTCGCCAATCTGGATCTAGATTTGGAGCAGTATAAACAACTCCATCATGTACTACGCCAGGAAATCCAACTGAAATACGATCAAAACCAACTGTTTGGCTATTAGCTAGCGCCACAATTACATCAACAATTGGTTGTGGTTTAGCTGGTTGAGGGGTGTCTTGACGAGCACGTTCTGTTAGAGGTGTACCATTTTCATCTAATACCATTAATTTAACGCCACTGCCGCCAATATCAATAGATAAAGTTTTGGGGCCAGTTGATTCTGCTACAGGAGTTTCAGAAGCAGCACTTTCTACATGTGCTTCAACTGGTTCACTAGCAACAGGAGTTTCACTAGCAGTTTCTGTTACTGCTTCTACAGCAACAGGAGTTTCAACCGCTGGGGTAGTCTTTTTTGATTTTCTAATAGCCATAATTGTTTGTCTGCCTTTCAAAATGTCGTTGTTTTTAAACTTATTACATAAAAAAATTACTGTGAGAGAAATCTCTCTAGCTGGGTATAAGAAACTAAGAACCCAATTTTAATGCAAAAATCTACTTAGTCTAGAGAAAATATAAAAATTTGTCGGAAAGTTACCATACTTTACTTTATTTCATTCAAATGCAAGTAATTATAGTTTTTGTGGAGGTAACAAAACTCCTGATTTACTAGCTTGTAAATGATCTTGCTTAGGCATAGTGTAGAGTGCTAGACAACGCCGACATCTATATATTGAATGTTTAGCAGGAATTTGTTTTTTTATTTCTTCAGAAGCAGTTAAATATTCTTTTAAATGGCCAGCACACATATCACCTTTTTCATTTTTAATAACACAGTTGGTGATTGCTTTTTCCTGCTTAATTATTTCCATATTAATTTTTTACTCCTAAAGAAAATCAAATACCATTATCCAATATGTTTTAATGTAAAGCACGGCGTTTTACAATTCCACCGCTAGCATCACTAATTGGATGAATAACTAAAAATGCTGTTTTATCTATATTATCAACAAGACTTCTTAGTCCAGGAATTTCTAATCTTGTTACAACACAAAATAAAATATTTTGCTCTACTTCTGACATCCCACCAGAACCTTTATATATTGTGACACCGCGTTCTAGTTCATTTAAGATAGCTTGTCTTATTTCATCGCTTTTAGAAGAAACAATAATTATTCCATTATATTCTTCAATACCATTTAAGACAAAATCTAGCATTTTAGAAGCAGAAAAGTATGTAAGCATTGAGTATAGAGCAGTTTCTACACCTAAAACAAAGGTAGCAAAAGAAAAAATTAGAATGTTAAAGGCTAAAATAATATCGCCTACGGTAGCACCAGTTTTTTTACTTAAAATTAGCGCCATTACTTCTGTACCATCTAAAACACATCCACCGCGAATAGAAAGACCAATACCTGCACCAAGAAATACTCCACCAAAAACTGAAGCTAGCAATTTATCAGTAATTGCTACAGGATAAGGTAAAAATGCTAAGCATAAAGATAACCCTAGAATTGCTATTGCACTTTTAACTGCAAAAGCTTTTCCAATCTGACGATAACCAATAGCAATAAAAGGGATATTAAGCACTACAATTAAGAGCGGTAAAGGAATAACAGACAAAGTAGCTACTAAAATAGAAACACCTGTCACTCCTCCATCAATAAAACGACTAGGAAGCAAAAAGCCTTTTAGCCCAAGTCCAGCCGATAAGATCCCTAGCAAAATAAATATGGCGCTAACTAGATGTTTAGTGATCAATTTATAATCCTAATACTTCTTTGATTTTTGTTTTCTCTGCTGAAACTTGAACAGGTTTATTAGCAAAATTAGCTACTATTTTATCTTGATGGGAAATTATTTCTGTCTTAGTTTGTGATTTTTGATAAAGAGAATCTAAATGATAATTTACTGTATAATCAGGGTCTTTAAGTAAATTACCAGTTAAGACAGCTATTACTCTTTCTTCTTTGTCTATTACTCCAGAATTAACTAGATTACGTATTCCAGCTAGGGTTACTGCTGAAGCAGGCTCGCAACCAATACCATCACTACCAATTATAGCTTTAGCATCAGCAATTTCTTGTTCAGAAACTTGATGACAACCACCTCCAACACACCAATCTAGTGCACGTAAGGCTTTTTGCCATGAAACAGGATGACCTATTTTTATTGCTGTGGCTAAAGTAGTTGCTTTATCAACAGCTAAGAGTTTTTCACGCTCTCCTTTTGCCCACATTTGTGCTAATGGACTTGCTCCTTCAGCTTGGATAATGTGCATTTTAGGCATTCGGTCAATTAGTCCTAACTGATAAGCCTCGGCTAAACCTTTACCAATAGCCGAACTATTTCCTAAATTTCCTCCTGGAATTACAATTCGATCAGGAACTTGCCAACCACATTGCTCTAAAAGCTCAAAAGCAATGGTTTTTTGGCCTTCTAAACGAAATGGGTTGATAGAATTAAGTAAATACAGGTCTGTTTCTTGGCTTAATTCTAGTACTAGCTTCATTGCAGCATCAAAATCGCCGTCAATTTGTAAAGTTTTTGCTCCATAATCCAAGCTTTGCGAGAGCTTACCATAAGCTATTTGTCCACTAGGAATAAAGACAGCGGCTAACATCCCTGCTCTAGAAGCATAAGCAGCCATTGATGCAGAAGTATTACCAGTACTAGCACAGGCAACGGCTTTTGCTCCCAAGGCTTGTGCTTGTGCTACACCTGTAGTCATTCCATTATCCTTAAATGAGCCTGTAGGATTTAAGCCTTGATGTTTTAATAAGAGCTTTTTTAGCCCTGCAAAAGTGGCTGATTTAGGAGCATCATAAATAGGTGTATTACCTTCAAATAAAGTTACAATATTTTGCTCATCAGAAAGAAAAGGAATTAATTCACGAAAGCGCCAAACACCGCTTTGATCTTTTGGTATAAGTGAGCTACGACGGGCGCGAAATAAGGCTTTTAGCTCCTCTGGATCTGTTTTTGGAAATTCATAGTTAACATCTAGTAAACTTTCGCATTTTGGGCAATGGTAAAGTTTGGCAATAACTGGGAATTTTTCATGACAATTTTTATTTATACATTGTAAATAAGCTAGCATGGGTTTTCTTTCTTGTTCGAATGGTTAACATCAATAGAGTTATAGAATTTATAACTCGCTATCTTAACAGAAACTTGAAATTTTAATCAAAATCGTAACCCTTATTTTCAGGAGCATTTATGTTTTCTCGTCCTAATTTATTTAACAGACTGGCAATTATTTCTATTATATTACTATCAAGTTTAGTTACTTATTTTCAGCATGCAAACAAGATTCCTACAAATACAAATATTCAAAAAAACAGAGCTATCCAATCTCTACCATTAGCAGACTCAAAGCTTGATAAAATTTATGGACAATTGCCACTAGGTTTTGAAACTAATATTGGACAAGCAGACCAAAATGTTAAATTTATTTCTCATGGGTTTGATTACAATTTATTACTAACTCAGAATAAAGCTATTTTTGTTTCTAACCATAAACAAAATACTAATTTATCTTTAGAATTTATTGGGGCAAATGATAACTCCAAGATAGTAGGAAGTAATCAACTAGAAATTAAAACCAACTATTTGTTAGGGCAAGATAAAACAAAATGGCAAAAAGAAATTACTAATTACAGTCAAGTTACTTATCAAGAAATTTATTCAGGAATAGATTTAATTTTTTATGGTAATAAAAAAAACCTAGAATATGATCTAGTAGTTGCACCTAATATAGACCCTAATTTAATTCAGCTTAAATTCCAAGGCTTAGAAAAAGCAATAAAAATAGATAAACAAGGTGACTTACTTTTACCAACTCAAAGCGGAATAATTCGCCAACATAAACCGTTTATTTATCAAGAGATAGAAGGTAATAAAGTACCTATTTCAGGCTCTTATAATATAACTGAATCAAACTTAGTAAGTTTTAATATTGGTGATTATGACCAAAGTAAGGCATTAATCATTGATCCAGAAATCTCCTATTCTACTTATTTAGGTGGGAGTTTAACTGATGAAGCCAATGCTATTGCAGTAGATACACAGGGAAACGCCTATATTGTTGGCTCTACTAGTTCTACTGATTTTCCTGTTGCTAACGCCTTACAACGTAACTTTGGAGGCGGTCCATTTGATGTTTTTGTTGCAAAAATTAACCCTAATGGTAATGGGCTTGTTTACGCTACTTATTTTGGTGGTAGTAGTATTGATCAAGGTTTTGATATTGCGGTTGATGCTTCTGGTAGTGCTTATATTACAGGATTAACAATATCTACTAATTTCCCTACTAAAGGAGGGTTGCAAACTCAAAAAGGTGGAGGAACTTTTGATGGATTTGTTACAAAGTTAAATCCTGCGGGTAATGATTTGGTCTACTCCACTTATTTAGGTGGTAATGATGATGATCAAGGATTTTCCTTAGCAATTAATAGTGCTGGTAATGCTTTTATTACTGGAAGTACAAGCTCACGTAATTTCCCTGGAGCACAAAATACTAGTTTAAGTGGTCCTTCAGATAGTTTTGTTACTCAGCTTAATGTGCAAGGAACTCAGATTGTTTACTCACGTTATTTAGGAGGAAGTGATGAAGAAGAAGGATCAAGCATTGTAGTAGATTCAACTAATAATGCCTATATTACTGGTGATACTTTTTCTAATAATTTCCCACTTCAAATGGCAATTCAGTCTAGTTTATCTGGTGGACAAGATGCTTTTCTTACAAAGTTAAACCCTAATGGAACCATACTTTATTCTACTTATTTTGGTGGTAGCAATAATGATGCAGGAATAGATGTTGCGGTTGATACAGATAACAATGCTTATTTAGCTGGTACAACAAATTCTACTAACTTACTAGCTAAATCTGCGTTACAAAGAAACTTAGCTGGTGGACAAGATGCTTTTCTTACAAAAATTGACCCTACAGGAGCTAATTTAATTTTCTCAACTTATTTAGGTGGTCAAGGGGATGATATTCTTAGCTCTATTGGGCTTGATCCTTTAGGTAATGTCTATTTAGCTGGAGCAACTTTTTCTACAGACTTTCCCACTACTAAACCTGTTCAAGATAAAAATAAAGGGATGAATGATGTTTTTGTTTCTGTGCTTAACTCTGATGGAAGTAGTTTTATTTATTCAACTTATCTAGGTGGTAAGGCTCAAGATGTAAGCTTAGGAATGGCAGTAAATAAAGATGGTACAGTTTATTTAACTGGTCTATCAATATCAGGAGATTTTCCTGTTAGTAGCGCATTTCAAAAAAGTTCTGGTGGAAATTCAGATGCTTTTATAACAAAAATCACTAATGAGTTAACTCCCCCTACTCCAGATTTTTCCATTACCATTACACCAAGTTCACAAACTATTAGTGCTGGAAATACAACAAGTTTTACTATTAACTCTAAAGCTATTAGTGGGTTTAATCAGCCTATTAGCTTAACGGCTACAGCAAACCCTGTTAATAGTGGCCTAACAACCTCTTTTTCTAATAACACAATAATGCCTGGGGCTAATACAACTCTTACAGTCAATACAGCAGCAAATTTAAGCCCAAGTAGTTTTACTATTACTATTACTGCTACTGCAAATCAAATAGTGCGGACATTAACAGCAACAGTAAATATTGTTACATCAGATTTTTCAATTACTGTTGAGCCTTCTAGCCAAACGGTAATGGTTGGAGGTAAAGCAAGTTTTACAATTAAACTAAAAGCTATTAATGGGTTTAATCAAGCTGTTATGTTGGCTGCTAGTACTAGCCCTAGTGACAGTAGTCTAACTAGTAGTTTTTCTAGTGATACAATAAGCCCTGATACAAGCGCTACTTTAACCATTAATAGCGGGGCTAATACATTACCAAATACCTTTACAGTTACTATAGTTGGATTAGCTAATCAGTTGGTAAGAACAGCAACAGCAACATTAGTTATAGCCAACACCCCACCAACACCGGACTTTAGCCTTACTGTTAACCCTAGTCAATTAATGGTAGCACGTAAACAGAGCGGAACATTTAATGTAGTAATAAGCCGCTTAGGTAATTTTTCTGGTAGTGTTACTGTCACTCCTCCTGATACAAAAGCAATGAAAATTATTTTAACGCCAAGTACACAAAGCACTTCAGGCACAATTGCTAATTTTAGTTTTAAGATAAAGAAAAAAGCTACACGTGGGACGCAAATGCTTACTTTTGTTGGACGTGATGATTCAGGGCGTAGTCGAATGGCTACTTTAGCTCTAACGATACAATAACAACTATAAAAACAAACAACGCCATAAACTTGTAGAAAGAACTTTTGATTTTCTATATTATGCTTAGTTGTTTAATAGTATAGAACATCTAGGTTTGAACCCATGAAAAAGCTACTTGCTGTATTTGGAATATTAGTTACATTGTTTAGTTCATTTTTTGTTTTTGCTGCTATTGGAGATTTAATTTATGGTAGTAAAAACGGCACTGGTGTAGGAGTTTTATTAGGCTTACTAGTGTTTTTTCTTGGGACAAGTTTTTCAGGTATCTTATTAGCACGTTATGGGTTTAGGAAACAAAATAGTAATCTTTCTGAGTTTGATCAAGAACAAAAAGTATTAGCTCTAGCAAAAACTACTCAAGGTAGGCTTACAGTAGCAGAAGTAGCGCTTCACTGTCATTTAACTATTGAAGAAAGCAAGGTTATTTTAGATAAAATCACTGCTCAAGGTGTAGCAGAACTTCAATTTACAGATAATGGTAGTTTTTTTTATTTGTTTCCTAGTTTCTTAGCAGAATCAAAACCTAATTCATCATTTGAAAACCCTTCATCAACTTATTCAAAAACAGAAGCAGAAAGAAAGTTAGATAGGCCAAAAAGTTTAGAATAAAGCCCTTAAAAAAACTAGGGCAGAGAAATTAACTTTCTCTGCCCTTAAGTGAAAACTAGTTATCTTAAAATCTACCTGTTTTACTCTATACCTAATTTACTAATAAACTCTTGTTGACCGCTAGTTAAGTCTAATCTACTTATGCCTTTAGAGTTGATAAAGTAAGGTTTACTAGATGCATTTTCTTGTGAGTAATCTAATATACTACCCCAATGATTAGTATTCATTGGTCTAACATCTTCACCTCTAAGAGTTATCGCTTGTGTCTTTAAGTTAACTGTTACAATATTCCATCGATAGTAGCTAGAATAAGTATTATTTACTAGAGGACAAAGATTTAATGCCAATTCATTTTCACTAATTTGGCTGCTAACATAAGCACTTTGTAGCTTACCCATTGTACCTAAGGAAATTGATTGTTCTTCAACATTATCTTTAGAGAAAACTCTTAATTTAGCTTCAGCCCCCACTAAATCAATTACAGTGAATCGACCATTATCAATAAATTGAATTCTTCTATCTAATTTAGCATCACTTAGGTCAAAAAGTTTTTCACCAGTTTTTCCATTATAGATGATGTTAGCAATAGCAAGTTTTTCACCATCTTGGCTAACTTTCCAGTAGTAAGTGTATGCAGGTAAGGTAATTTGACCAACTTGAGTAAGTTTTTTGTCTTTTATGTCAAAGTCAAAAATTCTTGCATCTTTGCCTTGATCCCCACTGTAGTAAAGGCGAACTAAGTCAGAGTTTAAGAAAATTGCATTGGTAAGCCATTTAGCTTGATTAGGAACATGTACAGTTGCTAATTCTTTATCTTCATTAAGATCAAATGCTGTGATTAATTGTTCTCTTGTAACTATTGCTCTTAAACCATCTTTAGAAAGTTTCCAACTACCGCTTTGAGGAAAACGAACACTAGTGTAAACAGGTTTGGCAACATCATCTTTTAAATTCATTTTTACTAATTGAAAGTCTCCACCTAGAAAACTTTTCTCTTCCATCCAAATAGCTCTACTACCATCATCAGATATATTGATTTCCCTAGATTCAGGCATACGAACATATTCATCTGTTTTAGGATTTAGTAAAAACACTGGTGAATATTGTCCACGGCCCCAAGCTCTACCGGAAACTAGTAACCATTTATCACCTGCTGCAACATAACCACTATGGATTTGTACTATATCTTTTGGAGAAGCAGAAACAACCCATTGAGAAAAACTTAAACCGCTTAATACAACAGCCATCATTAAGCCCCATAACCCTGCTGATACTGCACGATGTACCTTTTTAATATCAGTACGGCCTAGAACTAAACCTATTCCACTGCTAACAATCATTACTAAACCAACAATACTTATAATAATTGCAACAGGATCAAAATTTCTTGAAAAGCCTATTCCCTCTAAGAAGTAACTTCCTCGATAAGCAGTAATAATTCTAAAAAAAGCTACTAAGCCTAATACTATAGTAATAGGAACTAAAGCTAAATCTAGACCAAGTAAAAAGGATCTTGAACGAAATATAATTCCTGCAACCAAGCCTAAGCCTAAGCATAATAACGTCATAGAAGTAAAAGCAGATATGTGATCGAGTGTAAAGAATTGTTTGGTACTTTGAGTAAAAAATATAGCGCTTGGCGTAATTGCAATTAAAGAGCCGCCAAAAATCAAAGCTAAAGCGCCTAAAAGTTTACCGCCCCAAACAGTTAAAGAAGATAGCGGTCGGATAAAATAAAAACTCATTCGACGACTAGCTAAATCAGTTCCTAATATTGAGGATCCTACTAATAAAGAAAAACCTACAGCACAGCATAATGCTATGGCATAAGCAATAATGCCAACATCATTATAATTAGCAGTTAGTCCAAAAACCTTTCCAACAGTTGGAAATAGTACTGGGAAAAACCCCATTACTAAAGCTGCTCCTAATAAAGACGACCGACTTTTCACTTCAGTGATTGCAACGGTTAATAAGCTTTTAATATTTTTCATGGCTATTCTCCTTTTTCCCCTACAATTGCGGTAAAAATATCTTCTAAAGACATTGCAGAAACTTCTGCATCCATTATTCCACCTATATTTCTAAATTTATTAAAAGAAAGTTCATCATAATTTGATACTACGGCTTCTACACCCCAGCCAGAAACTTTTACTTGTACAGTATCTAGTGTATCTAAAGCATTTCCATAAGCGCTTTCTATACCTTTATTAGGATATCGAATACGGCGAAATTTGGCTTTGAGTGTTTCTATTTCTTCATCAACTACTAATTTATTATCTTTAACAATTCCTATACGATCAGCAATTCTTTCAATTCCTGTTAGGTCATGTGAGGTAATAATTACTGTCATCCCACGGTCTGCTAATTCTCCAACTAATTCTTCAAAGAAGTTTTTTCTTGCTACTACATCTAATCCTAGAGTTGGATCGTCTAGTACTAATAAATCAGGAGAAGAACCTAAAGCTAAGGCTAAAGCAACTTGACCTTTTTGCCCTTTAGAAAGGCTACCAAAGGCAACATTCATTGGGACTTTAAAGCGTGCTAAACGCTCATTAACGCTATTAGGATCCCAGCTAGGATAAAGACTTGAGCAGAATTGAACGATTTGTTTAGCATTCATATCACTTGGAGCATCTGGTTCTTCTGGAATTACTCCAACTTTTTCCATTAATCTAGCGCGATGTTTCCAAACATCTTGACCAAATAAAGTTATGCGGCCATTGGTAGGTTTTTGTTGCCCTAAAAGACAACGTACTGCTGAGGATTTACCTACTCCATTACGTCCAAGAAGTGCATAAACTGATCCGGCAGGTACACGAAAAGAAATATTTTCTAATACTGTTTTTTTACCATAACGTACTGTTAAATCTTCAAAACCTATTACTGCGCCATCTGACAAACTTGGGATCATTTTCTCCTCCAATCATCTTGCTGGTAATTTCCCATATTTCTATTTACTGGCTAACTGAGTTAATTTAACTAAAACTTTAATTTTTCCTTGTTTTAAACTCAGGTTATGAAATGCAAGTTTTAATTCATGTAGAGCTTGTTGTTTGCTAACACCTAATTTATTAACTGTTGAGGCATAACAGAGAGCTTCTTGGTGTAGTAAATCTTTTTGTTCATCACTACTAAAAACCAATTGGTTACCTGCAATAAATAGCCCTTCCCAACGGTTATCAATAAGTATTCCTGTATCAATAAGTCTTTGATAAGCTTTGGCTACAATAGTTGGGTTTATTTTAAGTTCTTGAGCTAATTCACGAACTGAAATAATCAAGCTACCTGGAGAAAGTATTCCAGTAGTAATTAAACGCTTTACGCCTTCCTCAATTTGTTGCCAAAGAGGTTTTTCATTGCTTGGGTCAACTTTTATTTTATGAGCTAGCATTTTTCCTCCTTATTTCAACAGTAAATGTTTGGTTAATTAAAATTCTGGCTCTAAAGCACTATTATTGATTTGAACCATTGCTTCTTTTAGTTCTGCAACTGCTTCTTCAGTACTTGCACCTATTGTAATAGCTGTAGTTGCATAACGAATAGCGCCTTCTCTAAGTAGTTGCTTACGTTCTATTATTCCCATTATTGGCCGATTTTCTGCCACAAAAGTACCTTCACCACGCTTAACCATTAATACCCCAGCATCAACTAGGCGTTGGTAAGCTTTTGCTACTGTAGCAGGATTAACACTTAATTCTTTGGCTAAATCTCTAACTGAAGGAACAGCTTCACCAGAGGTTAATGTTCCAGAAGCCACTAATCGTCGCAAACCTTCTTCTATTTGTCGCCAAATTGGAGCAGCATCTGCTGGATCTATGTGCAACGATCGGTTCATTCTTCCTTCTCAATCTAGTTTTACTATTTTGTTGTGTCACTGTATCGGTGTATTAGGAGTCTAATACACCGATACACCTTCGTCAAGAAAAAAATTCCGAAAATTTTTATTTATTAGATATTAAGGGTTTAACTAGTAGTTAAATGGATAAAAATTAATGGTTAACTCTAATAAGAATATATAGATAAAAGGTTAAAAATTAATAAACAACCACAAATGGCTTGTTTATCAATAGATCAACAAATAAAATACAAAAAACAGCTAAAATATATAATCTGCAACTATATTTCTTTATTAGGTAGAATAACTTCTAGTTTTTGTGATTAATACTATAGAATAGCTAGGTTTTACCTTTCATACCTTGATAATGATATAGATATAACGTTGCCAAGTTAATTTACTAATAAATATTTTAACGATATGAGTTCACAACAAATTAAAGCTTTTGTTTCTCTACGCCAGTTTGATCAGATTACTCAATTTGATCTAGTAAATGATGAACAGCTTGTAAAAGCTTATCAGTTCACAGAAGAGCTACAAAGTTTAGGCGCTCGAATATTGGCCAATGCAGCAGCAGGCATTGGAACTCAAGCAATTGTTGCTGAACGTGCTATGGGCAAAAGCCATCTATTAAACCTACTACGTAGTATAGCTAATGTCCCAAGATTAGTTAATTTATTAGAAGATCCAAATGCTATAGCTACATTTCAAAGAATTGCTTTACCAAGATTACCTTCAGATGGATTTCCAACTTTAACATTAGGATTTGATGGAGAAAAAGGCTTAAATTTAGTAAAAGCCCATCCTAAAATTCCTGGTATGGAAAATCTTCCTCCAGCAAATTTGATCGCTTATGTTGATGAAATAATTGAGCAACGTCTTAGTACTGGTGTACAAATAGCATTATTTATTGATGGGATATCGCAATTTCTTACTGATCAGCAACAAGGAGAGCCATTATTACAATGGTTACAAGAATTAGCTAAAGAAGCTGTTAGTGGAAAATTTAGCTTGATGATTACATTAGATCAAAATGTTGCTGAAGGCCCATTAAAAAGAGTTCTTGCCTCAATGTTTAAGTATGAATACATTCCTACTAGCACTATAGCTAATATTATTGATCAAAAAATATTTTATAAAACTCCAACACAAAAACGGCAACTAGAAAATTTATTTGGTGATTTGCGTAAGCGCATGCCTCATTTTTCAGAACCAGTTAATAAATTTGTTCAACTATATCCACTTCACCCAATAGTATTAAGCCTAGTTCCAGCAATGCGTTCTTATGCACGGTCATTTTCACTATTTGGTTTTATTACAGCAGTCTCTTCTAGAGCATTGCTAAGACGAGTATTTAATCTTATTTGTGTAGATGAGTTATTTGATAGCTTTGAATTTGACTTACGTAAACACCCAAGTTTAACAGAAGCTTTTGCTAGTTATGATTATCTTTTTACCTATATACCTAATCTACAACACCCTCAATCTCTTTATGCCAAGATGATGCTTAAAGGGTTAATGATATTTTCTCTATTAGGTAAACCAGTAACAGCAAAAGAGTTAGCAAACTCTGTTATGCTTTATGATGAACGTGAACCAATGTCATTTATAGAAAATCTTAACTCTATTATGGCACGACTAGCGGCTAGTAATAGCGGTTTAATTGTAAATGCTGATGGCCCAGAATTAAGCTATAAATTTTATATTCCAGAAACTAATTCTATAGCTCTACTTTCTAATAATCCTAAAGTAGCCGAGAGTGCTAAAATACCAACAGAAAGCCAAGCAAGAACGATTACTAAAACTATAGCAAGAGAAAAAGCTGAAGTAGAAATTAACCCATCTATTTCAGCCATTAGAGAAACAAGCACTGGAGCGCACCGTCCAATAACTACTAAAGAAATAGCTGTTTTACCTCCTCAAGAAAGTAAATCAGTAATAACAGGAGCACTTCCATCTATTACAACTAAAG
>Ga0075163_10000542_pt1 | contig 48400 bp, 39 predicted proteins | sample JI1023141ADNA_FD_71478 | JGI IMG/M metagenome (GOLD analysis project Ga0075163, IMG submission 71478) | Wastewater effluent complex algal communities from Wisconsin, to seasonally profile nutrient transformation and Carbon sequestration -... | ecosystem: Engineered > WWTP > Effluent > Algae...
AGCGGGTTGGTATGATAACATTCATCAAAATAGATTTCGCCTCCAACGGTCGGTACACCAAAACAGTTGCCGTAGTGACCGATGCCGTGAACCACACCGGACAATAAATGCTGGGTTTTATCTTCTTCCAGTTTTCCGAACCGGAGTGAATTTAAAGAAGCGATCGGACGGGCGCCCATCGTGAAAATATCACGGTGTATCCCTCCTACCCCTGTGGCGGCGCCCTGGAAAGGTTCAATTGCGGAAGGGTGATTGTGGGATTCAATTTTAAACACCACGCCAAGGCCATCCCCGATATCCATCAGGCCGGCATTTTCTTCACCGGCTTTTACCAGCATACGGCCTCCTTCACGGGGCAGGGTCTTCAGCCACTTGATCGAATTTTTATAGCTGCAATGCTCACTCCACATTCCGGAGAAAGCACAAAGTTCATTGAAATTGGGGGTGCGGCCGAGTTTCTGTATAATCAGTTCAAATTCGGCGGCCGTTAACCGGAGTTGTTCGGCCGTTTTTACGGTTACTTCCATGCGCTTGATTGTTGAGCAGCAAAAGTAAAACATACTGCGCACTGACCCGCCAGTACTTTTCAACTTTATGCTGACAATCACGTCAATTATAGCTATTATTGCGGGCAAAACCTGTTGTGTGGAATACCTTCTCTTTGTCGGCTATCTTTTGCTGCTTGCCTGGCTGGTAACCAAAGTGAAGTTTTTTACCCATTCCGGGCTCACAAATTCCCAACTGATCATCATTTTCCTGCTTAAAGTTCTGGCCGGCATCTTCTATGGATGGATCGGTATTTATTATGGGGGTTACGCAACCATGTGGGACACATGGGCCTTTCACGCCAATGGCCTTTATGAATACCATCTGTTACAAACGGACCCGCATGAATACCTGGTCAATATATTCAGAAATGGTTATGAACACGGATACACCCGGTTTTTTGAAGCAGAGGGCTCATTCTGGAATGATCTTAAGGGCAATATTTTTATTAAGCTGCTGTCAGTATTTAACGTGCTGAGTTTTGGAAATTATTACGTGAATGTTATTTTTTATTCTTTTATAACCCTGTTTGGTGCCATTGCCTTTTTCAGGGTTATGCATGATGCTTTCCCGGGCAGAAAAACAGTATTGCTGCTGGCAGCTTTCATGATCCCTTCCTTTATTTACTGGACCAGTGGAATTCATAAGGAAGGGCTGATATTTACAGGTATTGCCCTGTGCACTTACAGTGTTTACTTTTCTGGAAAAGCTCAACATTTCACTTTACGAAAAATAATAGTTCTTTTTTGCGGCATGTTGCTGGTCTTGCTACTCCGGAATTTTCTGGTTGCTTTATTATTCCCCGCAATACTGACATGGATCATTGCAAATAAATTTCCTACAAAATCAAAATTGATTTTCAATGGATTATATGCGTTGTTTATTGTTTTATTTTTTACCTCCAAATTCATTTTACCAGGGCTTGACCTGCCTCAATCTGTGGTCAACAAACAAAAAGAATTTATTACCCTTAAAGAAGGGCGTACTACTGTTATAATCCGGGAGCTTGAACCCGATGCAAAGAGTTTTCTGATCAATCTGCCGCAGGCCGTTAATCTCACATTTCTTCGTCCGGGTCCGAAAGATGTTCACCATTTGCTTTCACTGGCTTCAGCCCTGGAAGTATACCTGTTCCTTTTCCTTTTTTTGCTGTTTCTCTGGCAAAAGTCAGATTTCAGCCCTCAGTCACGAAACCTCCAGTACTTCTGTTTATTTTTTTCGATAACTGTTTTGCTTTCCATAGGCTATAGCAATAATAATATTGGTGCCATTGTACGGTATCGGAGTGTGGTGTTGCCTTTTTTACTAACACCGATGATCGCTCATATTAACTGGCAAAAGATTCTAAGTATGATAAAACTTCATATTAAATAATTGTATAATTTTACTTTTTCCCGCTACTGTTCGTTAATATTTCCACTTTTTTGTTGATTTTGTCACATTTTTTCCCCTTTTCATTGTATTTGATTGATAAATAATTGGCAAAGCACCGTCAAATTCGTTGCTTTGTAAAAAATCAATCATACATGTCACTACGTTTTAATGCAATCAACGGCCTTTCCTCCAAATCCGATGTAAAGGTGGAAGGGGCAGCAAAAATCACTGCTATTTTCAACAGCAATGTATTTACGCTTAAAACTGCCCGTGAGTTTTTGAGCGATGAGGCTTATAAAAGCCTTCAGTCATCTATTAAAGCAGGTCATAAAATTGACCGGGCTGTCGCCAACCAGATCGCTATTGGTATGCGCGCCTGGGCTGAGGCCAAAGGTGTTTCACACTTTACACACTGGTTCCAGCCATTGACTGGTACAACTGCAGAAAAACATGACTCTTTCTTTACCCTGAAAGGCGACGGTACACCGATTGAGCAATTCGAAGGTGATGCACTCGTACAACAGGAACCCGATGCTTCTTCTTTTCCCAGTGGCGGATTAAGAGCCACTTTTGAAGCCCGTGGTTATACAGCCTGGGATCCTTCTTCTCCCCCCTTTATCATGGAGATTGGACAAGGCAAGACACTTTGTATACCTACCATCTTTGTTTCTTATACCGGTGAATCACTGGACTATAAAGCCCCGCTGCTGAAAGCACTCGATGCCCTGAACAAAGCGGCGGTTGATGTATGTAATTATTTCGATAAGAATGTAAGCCGCGTTACCGCCACCCTTGGCTGGGAACAGGAATACTTTGTGATTGACGAAGCCATGTTCAATGCACGTCCTGACCTGATCATGACCGGCCGGACTGTATATGGACACACATCTGCCAAAAACCAACAGCTGGAAGATCATTATTTCGGCTCTATCCCTGAGAGAATTTATACCTACATGCGGGATTTTGAAACGGAATCCTATAAACTGGGTATTCCCCTGCGTACCCGTCACAATGAAGTGGCACCCGCTCAGTTTGAGTGTGCGCCTATCTTTGAAGAAGTAAGTGTGGCCGTTGACCACAACTCGCTGCTGATGGATGTAATGGACCGTGTAGCCCGTCGTCATAACCTGCGCGTACTGTTGCATGAAAAACCCTTTGCCGGTATCAATGGCAGTGGTAAGCACAATAACTGGAGTATGGCTACCGATACCGGTGTGAACCTGCTGGCTCCGGGCAAGACCCCCAAGACCAACCTCATGTTCCTGACTTTCTTCGTAAATACGATCAAAGCGGTACATGACTATGCCGATATTCTTCGCGCCTCCATTGCCTCTGCACCCAACGACCATCGTCTCGGAGCCAATGAAGCTCCTCCTGCCATCATCTCTGTATTTATCGGACAGTATCTGTCAAAAGTACTTCAGGATGTGAAAGAAAGGGTTTCTGAGAAAATGGATGAAACCGATGAGAGCATGTTGAAGATCGATATCCACAAGAGCATTCCTGAACTGCTGATGGACAATACCGACCGTAACCGGACTTCCCCATTTGCCTTTACCGGTAACAAGTTCGAGTTCCGTGCCGTAGGTTCCACCGCCAACTGCGCCAACCCGATGACCGTACTGAATACGATCATGGCCGACACACTGAAGCAGTTTAAGAAAGAAGTGGATGCCCTGATTGAAAAAGGCGAGAAGAAAGAGATCGCGATTATGCATGTGATCCGCCAGTATATTGTAGCCAGTGAAAAAGTGCTGTTTGAAGGCGACGGGTACAGCGAGGCATGGGCCAAAGAAGCAGAAAAAAGAGGTCTGCCCAACGTAAAAACCACCCCGCTTGCACTGGATGCGATGGTGACTGAAAAGGCGAAAAAACTTTTTGAGTCCAACAATATCTACAGTCATAGCGAACTGGAAGCCCGTCACGAAATCGAACTGGAAAAATATATCAAGAAAGTACAGATTGAGAGCCGCATCATGGGCGAACTGGCTACCAGCCATGTATTACCCACCGCGATCCGCTATCAGAACCTGCTGGCCAATAATATCCGAGGATTGAAAGAAGCCGGTCTGAGTGATACCGCTTTTGCAAATCAGAAACAGATCCTCGAGAAAATTTCCGAACACATCAATAAAACCGCCGACCTGGTGGAGAAAATGATCGAAGCGCGTAAAGTCTGCAACAACATGGACAATACCCGCACCAAGGCGATCGCTTACCAGAGCCAGGTTAAAGACGCGTTCTTTGATCAGATCCGTTATCATGTAGATAAACTGGAACTGCTGGTAGATGACCGTGAATGGTACCTGCCGAAATACAGAGAGATGCTGTTCCTGCGCTAAGCTGAACTGAATCCGTTTTAAAAAGAACCCCGTCGCTTGCCGTGACGGGGTTCTTTTCTTATTTCAGGTGCCGGGAGGAGGATTATTTAAAATTTGCTTTCATAACACGCAAGACATTTCCTCCGAGTATTCTTTTTATAGATTTCGCCGTATAGCCGCGGTTCAGTAATTCCTGCGTGATTTTAGGATACGTGGTAACATCTTCCAGACCGACCGGAACAGAACCCACGCCATCATAGTCCGAACCGATCCCTACATACCTGTCTCCCACCAGCTTTACTATATAATCAATATGATCCACCAGTTGTTCCAGCGAAGGACGGGTGGCATTCATGGTACTGTCATACATCTGCTCCCATTTCTTTAAAATATATATGCTATCCGGGACCGGAACATTGGCCATCGATAACCGTAACTTATCTTTTTCCAGTAACAGTGTTTTCTGAACCCGGTCATATTCTTTACTGATAAACCCTGAATAGAAATTGATACAGACAACACCCCCATTCGTAGCCACCGCTTTAATCTGATCATCCTTGAGATTACGGAATACCGGGCAGATTGTCCATACGGAACTATGCGAAACGAGAACCGGCTTTCTGGTTGTGGCAATTGCATCATAGAATGTTTGTTCTCCCACATGAGAAAGATCCACCATTACTCCCAGTTCATTCAGCCGCTCCACCACTTTTTTTCCGAACGGGGTCAGTCCTTTTTGTGTAAGCCTTTCCGGGTACAGGGTTTCATCCATGGCACTGCTGGCCCAGTCCGTACTGTTGTTCCAGGTAAGGGTCAGGTATTTCATTCCCAATGCGTATAAACTGTCCAGTTTGGTCAGATCATTTTCAATCATATGTCCGCCCTCCACACCAATCAGTGACACCAGTTTATCCTTATGCGCTCTTCGCTTGATTTCCTTGTAACTGTCCCCCGTGGTCATCCGATCCGGATTGCGGAGAATGATATGATGCAGGGAATCTATTTCCTGTAATGCGTCTTTAAAGAAACCTTCCGTATTTCGGGGTTTTTTATCCGTCCACACGGAGAAAAACTGCAGATCCAATCCTCCCTTTTTCCAGCGGTACAGGTCGCTATGCCCTGTTTCCAGGCGCGTGGCAATATCCTTGCCTTCCAGTACAAGGTCGGTCAGGCAATCATTGTGGGTATCTACAACAATTGCTTTCTCATGGAGCCGGGCCACCGATTGTGCCGTCAGGTTTGTAATATCCCCTGATAAAATCGCCAGCAATAGTATTCCTGTTAATCCGGAGCGATATTTTTTCATAGCTAATTGTTAAAACGGTAAACAGCCACGGGAATACTCCCGTTTTTCAAATGTAATTTACCATAAAGAAAGGAATCCGATAAACCCACACCCCGGATACAACTTTCTGGCCCGGTTTTTCGACATTTGTATGTATGAAGCCATTTTTACCCCTTATACTGCTATTGCTCCCGGTATTTGTTAAAGCCCAACAGGTGGATAGTATTTATTTTCACCTGTATACCGACAGCCTTAAAAAAGGACAGCACAACTATATAAACGTGGATGCAAAACTGAATAATGGGCGGTGGTTACCCATGACCTCTAAAGAGGTTGAATTTTCCTGCAGCCAGGCCCGCTTCGAAGGGAATGAACTGGTTATTCCGGCCGACTTCGGAGAGGCAAAAGTGACGGTAAAAGCGGTTTTGAAATCCAACCGATCACTGGTGATTGAAAAAACAATCTGGATCAAAACTGTCCCGGATCCGGAATTACCCAGACTAAAAAGACAATAAGCCGTACTTCGTACCTCGTACCTCGTACTTCGTACTTAATAAAAAAAGTCCCGTTACCAGGACCCTTCGCTCATAATTGTCAGTTGGAAATCAGTTATGCAAATTTCTTAGCATCTTCCAGGAATTTGGCCAGCCCGATATCCGTCAGCGGATGTTTCAGCAGTCCGAGAATGGAATCAAGCGGACAGGTACATACATCGGCACCAGCTTCGGCGCAACGTACAATATGCAGGGCATTGCGGATTGAGGCTGCCAGGATTTCAGTTTTGAATCCCTGAACGGAATATATATGCGAGATCTGGGAAATCAGTTCAATCCCATCCCAGTTGCTGTCATCAATCCGTCCGATAAAGGGAGAAAGATAAGTAGCCCCGGCTTTGGCCGCGAGAATGGCCTGACCGGCAGAAAATACGAGTGTACAATTGGTGCGGATACCGTTATCACTAAACCATTTGATCGCTTTAATACCGTCTTTAATCATCGGCACTTTTACCACAATATTGGGATGAATGGCGGCCAGTTTTTTTCCTTCTTCCACCATGGCACTGAACTCCGTACTGACTACTTCAGCACTGATATCGCCATCTACCAGTTCACAAATCGTTTTATAATGATTCATTACGGCTACTTCTCCTTTAATGCCCTCTTTGGCCATCAGGGAAGGGTTGGTGGTAACGCCATCGAGAATGCCCAGTTCATTCGCTTCTTTGATCTGTGCCAGGTTAGCTGTGTCGATAAAAAATTTCATGTTGGTGTATTTTAACTACTTGGTTGTTGCGAAAGTGTGAGGAGTCCTCCTGCACTAATTATTGGAGAATCAACCCTCCTGTGCTAAATCTGCCTACCGGCAGGGCTACGGAGGGTAAATGCTCCTTCGATAAATCTACGGAGAATGAAAAAAGTGGCAGGCTTATTACATCGCACCGCTCAACCGCCTACTCTTGCTGCCTTCCGGCCCTGGGAGGGTTCAGCAGGAGCTGGTCGTGTAAGACCTGCCGGCGCAAAGATAAGGCAGAGAGCCGGAATCTGAAGGCTTGCCTGAAAAAAACTTCATCGTTGAAACGCCGAACTGAAATGGGCATACCCGATCAGTTCATCCGCCCGCGCACCAAATGGCCGGAAGTAAACCAGAATGGTATACGCATTCTCTGTACCCCAGTAATTCCCTTCTGTATTTTCCAGTATGGACGGGGTACCGGCTGTTGTACGGGACGGCAGAGACACATAGGAATAATTATAATACCCTTGCTTCAGATACAGCGATTTTTCATACACCCCTTTTTCAGGATTGAACTGCAAACGGGCATTTTCATCCGGCCGGTAACCGGTCAGTTCACCATACAGATAGATGTTTTTTCCTTCCAGGGATCTGTTACCCGGTGGAACATACGTAAAATGCACCCAGGCATAGTCTGCCTGCCAGAAAGGATTCCCGTTATCCTGGTTTTCGGATGTATACAACCCGTTTATATCCCTGTAATAAATATATAATTGTTGACGCCGGTCTATATCCGGATTAATGTAAATATCGGTGCGGGAGGTGGTATCACTATCCACAATTTTCAGCACCCGGTCACTCCGCAGACGGAAACTTCGCAGATCCGCCCAACGCCATTCCTTCCCGGCCGCAAAGGTGGTGAATGCCTCATCGCTATATTCATAATAATTTCCCCTGAATAACGTGGGCCGGTCCAGTACCGTAGCTCCATTCCAGGTATAATTCTGCAGCAACACAATTTTAAGATCCTGTGGTGACAACGGATTGATCTGATTACCGGCAGTACTGACACCGGCCTGTACCCGCTGATGGGTCTGGAATAAATTCCCGTTAAAAGGCTGAAGCACCTGTCCGGACACCGATGCTTTTTTATTTACGACCAGCATCCGCTTTGTAAAAACAAGCCGGGACGTATCATCATTCAGGAATACTTTCAGCAGATAATTCCCTCCCTTAACGGGCCCGGAATTCCGTTCAGGCAGGAGAGCCTGGTAGTGCGTATATCTTGTCTGTACAATGGATGAACTCCGGTACGTTCCGATCCGGTTGCTCTGGAACCCCCTGATATAGTCATACGATTGTACATTGGCCGGCGTCCAGTCGGCATTACACAGCTGAAAACTGTAATAATAATTTTTCACATCATTATCCATATCATCAAAATGCAGTTCGAGCTGCTCATTACTGCCCAATTGTAAAACAGGATAGCTGTAAATATCCCCGTACCGGAACAGCTTGACCGTCCGTATATTGGAACGATATACGTGATCTGGGATCTGTGCAGACAGAAAAAGCGGCCAGCAAAGCAGGCAGGCAATTAAATTTTTCATGAGTGGGTTCTTCTCTGAAAATAATAGTTGAAAATACAGTAAAAAACAGGATAAATCCTGCCGGTCACCTTATTTTTGAAGAAGACAATAAATTCAATTTGAAGGTTGCAGGATTCATAGCACACCGCATCGCGTTTAACCAGCAGAAGACTTTTTCACGCTTTATTATCCGTTTATCGGTGATGGCCACCATCATCAGTGTAATGGTGATGATTGTGACACTGGCGCTGGCCAATGGTTTCCAGGAAGCGGTCAGTCAGAAAATATTCAGTTTCTGGGGGCATATACGGGTGCAGGAAAAGCAGCCGGGCAAGGCCATTATCTCGGAAGAAATTCCCATTACACAGGATGCTGTACTGGAAAAAACAATTGCCGCCTATCCCGGGGTAAAAAGTATTCATCCCTTTGCCACACGCTATGCCCTGCTGAAGTCCCGGGATGAAATAGAAGGTGCGCTGATAAAGGGACTGGACAGCAGTTATGATTTTGAACACCTGAAAGATTTTATCAAAGCCGGGAAACCGATCCGGTTTACGGATTCCCTTTTCAGCCGGGACCTGTTATTATCTGACTACACCGCCAGCCGGATGCAACTAAAACCCGGTGACAGCCTGATCATATATTTCCTGAAACCCGGGGAACAACCCAGTCCTAAGAAAGTATATGTTGCCGGTATTTACAAAACCGGAATTGAAGAATATGACCGGCTTTTTGCTATTGGCGATATCCGGCTGATCCGCCGTCTCAACCAATGGAATGACGACCAGGTTGGTGGCTATGAAGTTTTTATTAATGACTACCGGGAAACAGATACCCTGGCCACCCAATTACATGCCCTGGAATCCTTCCCGGCTACCTGGGATGCCATCAGTGTCCGGAAAATATCTCCGAATATTTTTGACTGGCTCAATATGCAGGACAATACCCGCAATGTATTAATCGGATTTATGGTGGCCGTTGCACTGATTAACCTGATTACCTGTCTGCTGATACTGGTTTTGGAACGCGTTCGAATGATCGGTATCCTGAAATCACTGGGGGCTACCGACTGGACGGTACAACTGATTTTTCTCCGGCATTCCCTGATCATTACATTAACCGGTATTCTCACCGGCACCGGACTGGCCCTGCTCCTGCTCTGGATACAACAGCAAACCGGTTTTATCAAACTTAAGGAAGAAGCCTATTACCTGAGTACGGCTGCGGTAAAAATCAACTGGACTGAGGTCGTGATTGTATGTGCAGGAACCCTTGTCGTATCCCTGCTGATTATGCTGATCCCCTCCTTGCTTGTACGTAAAATTCAGCCGGTTAAAGCTATTCGTTTCAGGTAAGATGTGATAAAATGATGCCTGTGGCGACTCCGGCATTCAGCGACTCCGCCCCTCCTTTCCGGGGTATGGTGATACGCACCTGAGCAAATGCCTGTAATGATGGAGATATACCCTGTGATTCATTCCCTACAAGTATTACTCCCGACGCGGGCTTTTCAATGGTTCGGATATCTGCCCCTTCCAGTACCGTGGCATATATGGTGGTGGCCTGCAGTTGGCCCAGCCAGTCTTCCAGATTTTTATAGAAGACTTTTACCCGGGCTATGCTCCCCATGGTAGCCTGCACTACTTTGGGATTATAGACATCTGCTGTATCCTCACTGCAAACAACCTGGTCCACGCCAAACCAGTCCGCAATACGTATAATTGTCCCAAGATTACCGGGGTCCTGGATGCCACATAAAGCCAGCAACAGCCTTTTCTCCACGACTGGCTGTGTCACTTCAAACTGGTTCAGAACAGCCAGCACTTTGTTAGCCGTCTTTAACTGTGAAATTTTTTCTAAATCAGCCTCCGTTACTTCAAATGTATCCGTCCCCGCCAACAATTGATTGTTTTCTGTAATCCATTCATTCAGCGCGTATACTTCCTTCACCAGGCCGGCTTCCAGCAGTTCCTGTACAATCTTGGGCCCTTCTGCGATAAAGCATCCGGTCTCATCCCTGAATTTTTTCTGGCCTAAACTTTGAATATATTTGATCCTGGATTTAACAAGCATAGCTACTCTTTAACATTTTATGATTACAGGCCGGCTTTACTCCTCCCGACAATCCCTGCTGCATCTGCTGGCCGGAACCTTATTGGTTCTGACTGCCGTGTCCTGTAAAGTTATTCCTAAAAACTATCCAAAAGGAAAGCCCTTTGTTTTTGAAACAAATATCACGGTTAACGGAAATTATTCAAACGATGAAAGGGATTTACTGATTTCCCGGCTGAAAGGTCAGCTCGATGACAGTATACGTGACCGGTCGGTGTCAAAGCTTTTTTTTAGTGTGATGAAAAACCCACCGGTGTATAAAAGGGAAAATGCGGACCGGTCAATCCTGTATATGCGTTCTTTGCTGAATTCATTGGGGTATTTTCACGATTCAATCATCTATACCGATACGGTCAGACTGGCCGGCAAAGATCAGCAACGGGCCTATATCAATTTTGTGGTCACTCCCGGTAAAGTTGTGCGTCTCGATTCCATCAGCTATACACTGAAGCATACTGATCTGCAATCGATAACCACAGCCAATCTACATGAATCGCTGCTGAAGAAAGGAGATCCTTTTGCCAAAACAGCAGTTTCCATGGAACTTGACCGTCTGGTGGATCTCTACCGCAATAATGGTTATCTCCGTTTCAACCGGGAAGAGCTCAAGGGAATCTGGGACACGCTTTCGCTGGAATTACTCAACCCGACACTGGATCCATTTGAACAATTGCAGATCCTGCAGCAACTGAAAGAAAAAAGACAAAATCCGACAGCCAACCTGGATATTATACTCCGTCCGGGATTTGACAGCGGCAAACTCAGAAAGTATTATGTCGGGAATATTACCGTTTACCCCGAATACAGTGCGGATACAGCCGGGTTAATACCCGATACGGCGTATGTAAGCGGCATCAGGGTTATTTCACACCGGAATACTTTCCGCCCAAAGATTTTTCCTCAGCATATTTATTTTAACCGGGGCGATCTGTACAATCAACAGCATTTCTTTAAAACGATTAACCGGTTCAACTCGCTAGGTGCCTGGCGGCTGGCCAATATCGAACAAACGACCCGTAAGGGACAGGATTCAGCTGATTTTATTATCCGGCTGACACCCGCTAAAAAGTATTCATTTAATGCCAACCTGGAATCCAGCCAGAATCAGAATCAGTATCTCGGAAACCTTTTCAGTATCGGCACCAACGCGGGGGTTTTGTTCCGGAATTTCCTGAAATCAGCCGTGCAGGCAACGGTCAACTTAAGATACGGTATTGAACTGGGAAATAATTTTGTCCAGTCACAACAATTTGTCCTGAGTAATACGGTCTATATTCCCAAACTGATTTTCCCGGGATCCAAACGTTTTCTGCAGGAAAGTAAACGAAATAATTTCAGGACCGTATTTGGCATCAATGCCTCCACCACCCAGCGCAAGGAATTATTTAACCTGACATCCCTTAACAGTTCCTGGGGCTATGAGTACCAGTACATCAAACCGGGAAGTACCCGGCTGAAACAACTTTCATTGAAACTGCTTAATATTGAATATTCCAATCTGCGTCCCAAAGACAGTCTGAATAAACTGATAGCGGCCAACCCTGCGTTGAAAAATATTTTTACAGATGGATTTATTTCCACGTCTATCCTGGGGTATTCGCTGACCAACACACGTCCACACAAACCCTCGGTTTTTTCGGTGAATCTGGAAGTACCCATTATTGCAGGACTGATACCTAGCCGTTTCCTGGATACCCAATTATACAAGTTTATCAAACTGAATGCTGAGTTCACCCAACAAATCAAATGGAAAAATTCCTCTCTTGTTTTCCGGGGTTTTGCCGGTTTTGGCTATGCGCTTGAATCCACTGTAAAAGAAGAAAAGAGAAACGCGCTTCCCTTCTTTAAACAATATTTTGCCGGCGGACCAAACAGTATGCGGGCCTGGCGGCTGCGCCGGCTGGGTCCGGGATCAATCGTAAAAGATTACTCCCAGTATCCCTACCGTTTTGGCGACATACAACTGGAAGCCAATGTGGAATACCGCTTTAAAGTGGCCACCGTGGCAGGTACAAAAGTGGAAAGTGTTTTGTTCACGGATATCGGGAATGTATGGTTTATGAAATCAAAGGCCGGCAGCGAAGACGAAGTTTTCAAACTCAGCCGGCTGGGTAAAGATATCGCCATTGGCATGGGAACCGGTCTGCGGCTGGACTTCTCCTACTTTATTATCCGGCTGGACTATGCTTATAAAGTAAAAGACCCGAGTCCGGATTTACTGACACAAACCAGCCAGAATAAATGGTTTTACAACTGGAAACCATTCAATGGCCAGTTGCAACTGGGGATCAACTATCCGTTTAAATTATAAGGCCCCGCGGAGCTGTTTAATCCGTTCTTCAAATGCCGGAAGTGATTCGGCTGCATCCACCCGGAATTCACCGATACGGGTACGGCGGAGGGCGCTCAGGTGAGCCCCGCATCCAAGGGCTTTACCGAAATCATGAGCCAGGCTTCGTATATACGTTCCCGTTGAACATACCACCCTGAACTCCACAACCGGTAACTCAATTCCTGTAATTTCAAATGTATAAATGGTCAACCGTCTGGGCTCCAGTTTTACTTCTTTTCCGGCACGTGCCAGTTCATATACCCGCTTCCCATCCACCTTTATAGCCGAGTGTGCCGGCGGCACCTGCATAATCTCCCCTGTAAAAGGAATGGTTGCCGTCTGTATCTGTTCAGCCGTCAGGTGTGTATAGGGTTGCGGATCTTCAGGTACAGACTCAAGGTCATAGGTCGGAGTAGTGGCTCCAAGTGTGAATTGCCCGGTATATTCTTTTTCCTGTGCCATATATTCGTTGATCCGTTTGGTAAACTTACCGGTACAGACTATTAATAATCCGGTAGCCAGCGGATCGAGGGTACCGGCATGACCAACTTTTTTAATCCGTACCAGGTTCCTGATCTTACGAACGGCGTCAAAAGAAGTCCATTCAAGCGGTTTATCTATCAGCAGTACCTGGCCTTCATCGAATATCTGCAGGGGGGTGTTCATGCGGGCAAAGGTAATGGAATCGGGGTGAGGGTGTTGGGAGGTTGAGATGTTTAGATGTTGAGATGTTGAGGGGTTGAGATGCTGAGGGGTTGATCCTGACACCTGGCACCTGATTTATTTCGTTAAATTGACATACGGGTTTTCAGTTCCAGGTATTTGTTTACTGTGTTTACGGTCAGCCCCTCCGGGCTGGTAAGAATAGAAGGAATCCCGTTTTTGTGCAGTTCCTTTACCATCAGTTTTTTTTCATACACAAATTTCTCCGCAATGGTTTTGATGTAGATGTCTTCAAGGGCTGTGCTTTTATTGTCGAGTATGGTTTTCAGCTCCGTATTTTCAAAAAACACGACCAGCAGCAGGTGGTATTTGGCCATTCGCCGGAGAGCCGGCATTTCCCGTTGCAGGCTTTCCATGGATTCAAAATTGGTAAACAAAACGAGGAGGCTGCGGTTGGTAATCCGGTTCCGGATGACGGAGAATAACTTTTCAAAATCCGCTTCCAGGTAATCCGTCTTTTGTTTGTATAATGTCTCCAGTACCTGGTTCATCTGGGTGGGCTTTTTATCGGCCGGCAGAAATGTGTCCAGGTTTTTTTCAAACGTTATCAGACCGGCTTTATCCTGGCGGACCAACGCCACATTAGATAATACCAGAGAGGCATTGATAGCATAATCCAGCAGGGTAAGGCCGTTAAACGGCATTTTCATCACCCGTCCTTTATTAATCAGGCAATAGATCTGCTGACTGCGTTCATCCGTATAATTATTCACCATCAGATCCTGCTTGCGGGCAGTGGCTTTCCAGTTGATGGTACGGTAATCATCACCCCGCACGTATTCCTTGATCTGTTCAAATTCCATACTGTGGCCGAGCTTCCGGATTTTTTTTACCCCGGCTTCCTGTAACCGGTTGCTTACAGCCAGCAACTGGTAACGCCGCATCTGCATATAGGATGGGTATACTTTCACCACTTGTTCCTGTGAAAATATGAATCGCCGGCGGATCAGCCGTAATGGAGCGTGGATAAAAACATTAATATCATGAAACACATACTCCCCTCTTGACTCGGGGCGCAACCCGTATTCAAGTATACAAGGTTCTTCCGCGCTTAATACCCGTTTCCGGATCCAGTTACGTTCCTGAAACTGCTGTGGTAATTCATCAATAATGCTGGCTTTTACCTGGAAAGGATAATGACTCACCAGATGAATCTGCACGGTATTCAAATCCCCGATACTGAACCGTTCAGTCAGTTCACGACGGGCTTCCAGTGCATTCCGCTTGGTATACACCAGCACCACATCAAATAAAACAGCCACCAGCAATAATACCAGTACCAGTCCGCCCGCCGGATACAGGATGGGTATAAAATAGCTGAGGGTATAGAGGACTGCAGCCAGTCCGGCTATATAATAAACAACTTTATTTAAATAAAATGACCTGATCACGGTTCGTTTTTAAATTTACCTGGGCACATCCATGCCCTGAATAATCTGCCGGATCACTTCATCCTCACTGATCCCTTCCATTTCTTTATCGGGGGAGAGGATAATCCGGTGACGGAGTACCGGAGTGGCCACGGCCAGGATATCATCCGGGGTTACAAAGTCACGTCCTTGCATAGCCGCAATGGCTTTTGACGCATTCATAATCGCCAGTGAAGCCCTGGGTGAAGCCCCGAGGTAAATGGATTTATGGTTACGTGTCTGGTGTACCAGCCTGGCGATAAACTGTAATAATTTTTCTTCGATTATCTGTCTTTTTATCTGCTGGCGGAGCGCAATAATCTGGTCCGCGTGCAGGGCCGGGCGGATCATATCCAACGCGCTGGTAGTGCCCATCTGGTGAAACTGGCTGATAATACTCAGTTCCTCCGCTTCAGTAGGATAAGGCACCAGTATTTTAAATAAGAAGCGGTCAAGCTGGGCTTCCGGCAGCCGGTATGTCCCCTCCTGCTCCACCGGGTTTTGCGTGGCCAGCACCATGAAGGGGGCTGCCATGGTATAGGTTTTCCCATCCACTGTAGCCTGGCGTTCTTCCATTATTTCAAGCAAGGCCGATTGTGTTTTGGCAGGTGCCCGGTTGATTTCATCCACCAGTACAATATTGCTGAAAATAGGGCCCTTTTTAAATTCAAAACTGGCTTCCCGGGGATTAAAAACCGGTGTACCGAGCACATCGGAAGGCATCAGGTCCGGGGTGAATTGTATCCGGGAAAATCCGGCATTCACGCTTTTTGCCACCAGTTTGGCGGTCAGTGTTTTTGCCACTCCGGGTACACCTTCTATCAGCACATGGCCGTCTGCCAGCAGGGCCGTGATGATCAGTTTTACCATTTCATCCTGACCCACAATGATTTTTTTAATTTCATTCCGGATTGACATGACCGCATCATTCAATGCGGAAAGATCGGTGCGTTCCTGAAAAATCTGTTCTTCCATAATTATGCTTTTTGATAGAATGATTCCAATTGTTTATGAAAGGCGGCCAGTTGTTTATCCGAAACTCCAGCTGCCTGTTCCAGGTGTTTAATAAAGGTGATTATTTCTGCAATATCCTGCTCACCCACCCCTGACTTAAAATGCAGGAGTTTCACAAAGTCTTCATTGAGCACCCCGGTAGCCAGTTTGTATTTACTCCGTATATGCTCCAGGAAATAGGCCGCCATCTTCCGGCATAGATTCCGGTGATCCCCTTTGCCATAATACAAGCGGCCAATTGTCTTGACAAAATCAAGTGAATCGTTTTTAGGTTTCCGGATCACGGGGATATACCGTTGCCGGCGCCGCATTTCCATCAGTACATACAGGACCAGCAGGGCCGCCAGTAACCAGAATGCGGCCCGGAAAGGATGATCACCCGCCGCATTTTTCATATTCATCAGTACGGACAACCAGCCTTTTTTCTTTTGATTATTATCGTATTCAGATTTTTTGTACAGGTAGTATTCATCCCAGATGATCGTTTCCACTTCGGGACTGATCACGGAAAGGGCTTTTTCATAATACCCTATATTCTGTTCATGCAGTAAAAAAAAGTTGCTGAAAGCCAATGGTTCCAGGTGTACATAAAAATTTCCTTCCCCGGTGCGCAGGCGGATAAAGTCAGGCCGGCCGGCTTCATCATGTCCCAATACCTGGGTGGTAGCAGAATCAACCCGGGTGAAATAAGAATAAAAAGTACGACCGGGGTATTGGTATTGAACAGTGTCATGAAAGGGAGGTGTATGCAGAGAGAACTTCACCTCTTCCTCTTCGCGGGCAACAGACTGGATATAAGACAGGTCAAAAGAATTACTTCCGCACCCCAACAGGTCATCTGCCTTTGATGATATATAGCGGGCGCTGATAAACACATCATTCCCTGCTTTGGCAAAGGAGATCAGTTGTTTCATCTCCGCCTCATCTGCCGTAAAGCGTTCCGTGATGGCGATAAATGCCTGTTTCGGACTATATGCGGATACGGAATCCCAGAAGCCCGGCTCCTTCCGTGTCACGTTCACCTTAGCTGCAGGAAAGAGGTGACCGAGGTTATTAAATGCCACATAAGTGGCATAAGGAAGCTTGTCCTGCCGCCGCAACGTCACCCGCTGATCCAGTTGTCTGGCCTGGTCATTCTTCCGGGTAATAAACAACGCTACTAATGCCCCCAGCAGCAGTAAACCAAGTATGTATGGTATAAATTTCTTCAATGGTCAGTGCTTGCTTTCAAATTGAATGATATCGTTACTGATCTGCCGGTACGCCGCTTCCGACACACTGAATTGCCCATACCAGCTGTATTCATAGTGCCGGGTAATCCGGAAAAAGTCCGCGTAATGAGGCGTATTATGCACCTGCATCAGGTAGTCCATATTCGTTTTATCCTGCTGATAGCGGATAATATTCTTTTCCGCAAGTTCTTTTAACAAGCGCAGGAACTGCAACCGGACCGCCATCCTGTAATCGCCTTTTCGCTCGGCCTTTTCTATTTCTTTCTGGTATGCAATGGCAAAAATATCTTCCGGCATCTCCGGTTCTTCTTCACCGTTATCAATCACCACATCTTTTTTTCTCCGGAAAAGCCGCACATTGCTTTCGGCCAGATAGAAAATGATAATTCCCGCAAAAACGGCAATAATGATCAGCCAGACCAGGGTTTTAAACCAGGGCTGTACCGTAAAGGACTGGTAGGGTGTATTTCCACTATTCTTTTTTTGCTTTCTTTTAATTTCGGCGTTGTCATACCAGAAATCATCCTCCTGCTTCAACCGGTCCACCGTGGAATCCGGAAGGTACCGACGTTGAATATTCAGCGAATCTGCCGGGCTTAATGTAAGGAAGGAGGCCGATTCCGTAACCGGTTCGTCGGTTTTGACGTCTTCCAGCAATATCGGTTCATCAATTGGTGCCGCGGTGTCCACCACCACGGTGTCTGCCTCCTGTGCCTGAACGGCCATGGGCAGCATCAGGCAGAGCAACGCCAGCCGGAAAAAGCGGGTAAAGGATAAGGCAATAATATGAAAGCGTGATTTCAGGGGCACTTATTCTTCCTCCTCGTTTAACTGTACCAGTAACCGTTTTTGCAAACGGACAGGATAAATGATAAAATACCAGATCACGAACAGAACCGACAGGGCAAAAACCACGGTGGTGAGCCAGGATACATTATTATAAAGCCGGGTGATAAAACCTTCAAAGAAAGCAGCGAGTGCAAAAACCGGTAACAGACCAATGATAATCTTCACCCCGTCTTTGGCGCCCTGTTTAAATGCATCCATCCGTTTAATTGTTCCGGGAAACAAAAATCCCTTTCCGAGAATTAACCCGGCTCCCCCAGCCAGGATAATGGCCGTTATTTCTAATGTACCGTGAACAAATACAACCAGCCAGAAGTCGATCCCCAATCCTTTCGCCGCAAAAATCTGGTCAAACACCCCAACCATCACACCGGTTTCCGCCATATCATACAAAGTGGGTAAACCCAGGACAATACCGGTGGCGAACATGCGCAGAGACACGGCAATATTGTTTACCATAATACCCAGCCAGGTCAGCAGGCTGTTTCCGTTCTCATAAATACCAAAGGGGTTACCCTTTGCGATATTTTCGTGAGTGGTTTCAATATAATCCGTGCCCAGCACTTCCAGCGGCACATCCGGATCCATGGACGCGGTAAAAAAACCGATGATAAAAAAAAGGGTGAAGTAGAGAAAAGCGAATAACAGGATGCCATGGTGTTTCCGGATGGTCAGCGGCAGATCATATTTCCAGAATTTAAGAATACGGTTGGACTCCTCCTTCCTGTTTTTATAGATATCCAGGTAGATTTTGGAAGCCTGCGCATTGATATAAGAAGTGACTTTACCGGAAGGGTAAAACGTTTTAGCATAGGCCAGATCGTCCACCAGCTGGGTAAAAGAAGCGGCCATTTCATCCGGATCCTCCGGCGGCATATGCTGATCTTTTAACCAGCGGTCTTTGTTTTTCTTTATAAAAAGGGCCTCGCGCAAATACTGTAATTTGCTTGTAAAATACTATTTTTAAAACAAGAAATGGCTGCCGGCTTTAAATAAAAATTCTGCCTGCTGCAGAACACCAGTAACATCATGTCTGTATTAAAGATTCCCACCAATTTCAATATCGACCTCGAATTTGAAATCCCTGAATTCTACCGGAGGTTCCTGGCCGTCATTATGGATTACATCATCCTGTTTTTTTATAATATGCTGGCATCGGCTATTTTGAAAAGCATCGCAGGCACCATGGATATCTGGGACATGGAAAACCAGTATAACCTGCACTGGCTGTCGATTGTGGTGATTTTATTACCGATCCTGGTGTATCATGTGGCCATGGAGATCACGCTGAACGGGCAAACCATTGGTAAGCGGGTCATGCGGATTCGTGTGGTGAATGAGAACGGGGGCAAAGCCAGCATGAGCCAGTTTCTGATCCGCTGGCTGCTCCGGGATATCTGGTTTCTTATTATCCTGATTATCGGTATGCAAAAACAGGCTATGGGAGATAATTTAGCCTCTTTATTTCTTATCCTCACCGTACTTGGCTTTTTCATTGCGGACATTGTGCTGGTGGTATCCAGTAAAAAGGGACAGCGAATCGGCGACCTGCTGGCCAAAACCATCCTTATCCGCACTCATGCCAAAGGGGATATTGAAGACACGGTGTTTATTGAAGTAGCTGACAGTTATGTACCTTCTTTCCCGCAGATCATGCAACTGAGCGACAAGGATATCAATGCCATAAAAAGCATACTGGAAACAGCCCGCCGCAAAGGGGATTATCAGATGGCTGAATCCGCGGCGGCAAAAATAAAGGCACACCTGAAAATTGAAACAGGCATGCCTTCTTTTGATTTTTTAGACGTATTGCTGAAAGACTATAATTATCTTTCTGCCAACTGACCGCAGGTTAAACTCAGGCAGCCATTATCGCCCCAATGCCGCCAAGCAATAAGGCCAGCACAAAAAAGGCAATAAAGATAATCGTGATTATTCCCATGTATCGGAAAGTGGCTTTCAGGTTGCGCAACCCTTCATTGAGTGCCAGCTGGTCATTCGCATTTATAGCCGTGCGGATATAATTGGCAAAACGCAGGGTAAAAAGACAAGGGAAGAAATAGATCAGGGCAATAACAATATACATGATCATCATGGTGGCACCCAGACCGGCTGAAGCACTTCCTCCGAACTCCCGGTCAAATTCACTGGTAGCTTTTGACATAGCCATTGAAGCAAAAATGCCCATCAGTACCATCAGCACACATGATACCATACCCACAATTGCCAGCAAACGGGCCCAGGAGGCTGTTTCCTTTAAGTGACCTGTACTGGTTGCATCGAGACTGAGTCCGAATAATGAATTGTCCTGTTGTTGTTCCATATTGAGTTGATTTTAGGTTGCAGTAAATATAAAACTCCGGCCAGTATGCTGCAAATTATTTTACAGCAAACAGGCCGGAGTGCCGGTAAATCAGGTACGACTACTTAGTAGGCCCTGGCAAATAATACCCGTTGTACGGAAGGATTGCCGGTCAGAATACAACGTCCTTCTTCCTGCGGATTATCCAGCGGGATACAGCGGATCGTGGCCTTTGTTTTTTCCTTAATCGCTTCTTCCGTTTCAGCTGTGCCATCCCAGTGTGCCGAAACAAAGCCCCCTTTCCCATCCAGGAGCTGTACAAATTCATCCCAGCTGTTGGCCGGGGTGATATTTTCGTCCCGGTAGGTTTTTGCTTTATTGAACATGTATAGCTGGATTTCGGCAAGCAGGTTATTTACATATCCGGCAATTCCGTCGAGGCTGACCACGTTTTTTTCCTTGGTATCGCGGCGGGCCACTTCCACTACATTTTTTTCCAGGTCCCGGGCACCGATTGCCAGGCGAACCGGTACGCCTTTCATTTCATACTCGGCAAATTTCCATCCCGGTCTGGCATTATCGTTATCATCATATTTCACCCGGATTCCCAACGCTTTCAGTTCACCCATGACGGCCTGTACCTTTTCGTCAATCTGCGCTTTCTGTTCATCGCCTTTATAAATGGGTACAATCACCACCTGCGTGGGAGCGATCCGTGGCGGCAGAATCAATCCCTGATCATCACTGTGCGCCATAACCAGGGCGCCGATCAGCCGGGTACTTACCCCCCAGCTGGTTGCCCATACATATTCCAGTTTATTTTCTTTGTCACTGAACTTCACATCAAAGGCTTTGGCAAAATTCTGTCCCAGGAAATGGGAGGTACCGGCCTGCAATGCCTTACCATCCTGCATCAGGGCTTCAATACAATAGGTATCTTCCGCTCCGGCAAATCGCTCACTGGCCGATTTCACCCCTTTAATTACAGGAACCGCCATCCAGTTCTCTACAAAATCAGCATATACATGCAACATTTTTACGGCTTCTTCCACCGCTTCATTCTTTGTGGCATGGGCCGTATGGCCTTCCTGCCATAAAAACTCCGCGGTACGCAAGAAGAGCCGGGTCCGCATTTCCCAACGAACCACATTGGCCCATTGGTTCACCAGGATGGGCAGGTCGCGGTAGGACTGAATCCAGTCCTTATACGTATTCCAGATAATGGCTTCACTCGTAGGGCGAACCACCAGTTCCTCTTCCAGTTTGGCTTCAGGATCCACCATGAGTTTCCCTTTCCGGTTTGGATCGGCTTTCAGGCGGTAATGGGTCACGATGGCACATTCCTTGGCAAAGCCTTCAGCATTTTTCTCCTCCGCCTCAAAAAGTGATTTGGGTACAAAAAGCGGGAAATAGGCATTGACATGCCCGGTATCCTTGAACATTTTATCCAGGGCATCCCGCATATGCTCCCACAGGGCAAACCCATAGGGTTTTATTACCATACAACCTCTGACCGCGGAATAATCCGCCAGTTCTCCCTTCAGAATTAAATCATTGTACCACTGTGAATAATCCGTGGCCCTGGATGTGATCTCTTTACTCATAATTCATTGTTTAACCGCCTTTCAGGCTTTATATCTTATTTAACACGCAGATATACAATAATCCGCAAAATCATTATAAAATTTGTACTGGAAACGCAAACGTTTGTGTAGCACTAAAAGTCGCACAAAAGTAGTAACTTCAACTTTAACCCGATAAACCATTTGCCATGAAATCATCAATTTTGCTCCTGGCACTGTCTGTAGCCGCACTCAGCAGCTGCACCACCGCATATAAAACAGGTCAGACACCTGACGATGTATATTACTCCCCGGTACGTCCGCAGGACGAATATGTACGCATGGAAAAAGAAGACGACCGCAGTTACCGCTACGATGAGGATTACTATGAAGATCGCTACCTGCGGATGAAAGTCCGTAACCGCTATCAGTGGTATGATCTGAATGACTGGTATGCTTACGAAAGATGGGGTTTCGGCCACAACTATTATTACGGATCCTATTATAATCCTTATAATACCTGGAATTACTATTATAATCCCTACTGTTCTCATACTATGTATGCCAATACGCGTTTTAATACCACGTACAACAAGCCCCGTGTGGTAAACCTGAATACGTACAACAATACAGGCACCATGGTTTCCAATCCGAAAGTAACCTATAGCAACCCTAAGTATAATGTTCCGGGGAATACCAATAATACCTATACCAATAACAGCAACAATTCTTATAGTTCACCGCGCAACAGCAGCAGCAGTGCCAGTTCGGGCAGTAATGCGGGAAATGTACTCCGGAGTATTTTTGGTGGCAGCAGTAACAGCTCTTCTTCCTCCAGCAGTTCCGGACATAGTACGGCAACGCCTTCGTCCTCATCATCTTCCAGCAGTTCTTCCGGCAGCTCCGGTTCTTCTTCTGGCAGCAGTGCACCGGTCCGCAGGTTTTAAAAAACAATTTAACCGCAGATGAACCGGCCCTTGTTACGTTCAGTACATCTGAACCCATTATTTACTACCTGTAATTCAGCCTAATCATGAAAAAACTACTTTTCATACTCCCGACTTTTGCCTTTTCGGTAAGTCTATATGCGCAGGATCCGACAGACGCGTTACGTTATTCCTGGGCTATTTCGTCCGGTACCGCCCGCCAGCAGGCAGTAGGCGGAGCAATGGCCTCCCTGGGTGGCGATTTATCGGCCACTTATGTGAATCCGGCCGGACTGGGATTTTATAAGACCGGAGATTTTGTACTTACCCCGGGATTCAATATCTGGAATAATAAGGCCGCCTATTATGGCCGTACTGAGTCGGACAACCGAAAGTATATGTCATTTGGTACCACCGGACTGGTGCTTGGCAATGGTTCCGAAAGAGACCGTAAAGGCAGGAACAGCAGCTCCTCTTTTGCCCTGGCGATAAACCGGACGGCCAATGTAGGTACGAAACTCTTATACCGCGGACTGAATACCCAGAGTTCCTATTCCAATAAATTCCTGGAAGAAATCAATGGCGACCGGGATGCCAACAGTGTGGCCAGCAATTATCCGTTTGGAGCCAGCCTGGCACTGAATACGTATTGGATCGATACCATTGCCGGTGGCAGTGCAGGCAATTACCAGTTCCAGACACGCGCTCCCATTGCCACGGGTCTGTTTCAGGAAAACGCGGTTAGCTCACGTGGAGGTGTAACCGAACTGGCCCTCGCTTTTGCAGGAGCGCAGAATGACAAATTCTACTACGGCTTTACCCTTGGTGTGCCCTTTCTCAATTACGAACGGGAAGCCACTTTTACAGAAGCCGATGCCAGCCAGGTTACCAATAATCATTTTGACTATGCCACTATTACCCAAAACCTTGAAACAAAGGGGTCAGGGATTAACCTGAAAATGGGGGTGATCTATAAGCCGGTGGAATATGTCAGGCTGGGACTGGCCGTTCATACGCCTACTTTTTACCGTCTGTCGGACAAATATTACACTGATATGGCCACGAATACGGAAGGCCCTTTCGGACTGCTGACACAGAGTTCCAAACTGTTTACCGGAGATCAGGCGGCAGAATTTTCCTATTGGATGTTTACCCCGTATAAGATTATGGCAAGTGCCTCTTATGTACTGCGCGAAATCGAAGATGTCAGAAAACAAAAAGGATTCCTGACGGCCGATATTGAATACGTGAATTACAAAGCCTCTTCCTATTCCACGGATCCGGATGGCGATAACAGCCAGTCCACCAAGGATTACCTGAAAAGTCTGAATAATACTATTGACAATGCATATAAAGGCGCCTTTAATTTCAGAGCTGGTGGGGAGCTCAAATTCACGACCATTATGGCCAGACTGGGTGGTGCCTACTATGGCAATCCGTATAAGGATATTGCCGGTGAAAAAGGGCACCGGTTCCAGCTATCCGGCGGACTGGGTTACCGGCACAAGGGCATGTTTGTTGACCTGACCTATGTGCATACCATGGGCAAAGATGTGGATTTTGCCTATCGCCTGCAAAGCCGGCCTTTCAGTGCCGCATCACTCAAACAAACCGGGGGAAATGTTCTGCTGACCCTTGGATTCAAAATATAAGCCCGGCAGGGCTGAAATGAACGGCAAAAGGGTGTATTTCCGGAAGGATACACCCTTTTGCCATTTTATTCGGGAATAATTTTAACAAGCTCCTGTTTGGTATTGAATTTGCCTGAAGGAAGCGATTACGTAATTTTACAATAAATAGCTGAGCCTGAAGCGGTTTAAAAAAATACTGAAATGGTTTTTCCTCACCCTCCTGCTGCTGATTACAGCCGTTTATATTTTTATACAAACTCCCTGGGGACAGAACTGGATCGTACATAAAGTCACCTCCCGTTTATCAAAAGACCTGCAGACAAAGATCAGCATCCGGCATGTGGACTTTTCGTTATTTGACCGGATGCACCTGGAAGGTGTTTTGCTCGAAGACCGTACAGGTGATACCCTGCTCTATGCCGGGGATATGAAAGTGAATATCACCGACTGGTTTTTCTTCAAAAAAAATATCGAACTGAAATATATCGGTCTGGAAGATGCCGTGGTAAAATTCCAGCGTACGGATTCTGTGTGGCGGCAACAGTTCATTTTTGATTATTTCGCGGCACCGGGTTCCGGAGACAGCAGTAAAAAGAAAAGCGGGCTGCAGCTGAATCTGAAAAAAGCGGAACTGAAAAATGTCACTTTTATAAAAAAAGATGCCTGGCTGGGTGAGGATATGCGGGTACACCTGGCAGCACTGAATCTGGATGCCAGTAATTTGTCCTTATCTGGCAACCGGTATGAAATTAATGATCTACTCATCAGGGAACCCAATGTTTCACTATACAGCTATACCGGGCTAAAACCGCCAAATCCGGCCATCAAAACAGTAAAAAAAGAAGACCCCGACAGTACCGCAGTCTGGAACCAGGCCCGCACCGTATTAAAAATCGGATCACTGCAGATTATCAATGGTACATTTAAAACGGACCGTCAGACAGAACGGGAAGCTTTTGCTCATTTTGACGGCACGCATATTTTATTCAGCGGTATCAATGCCAACCTGAATAATTCCACATTTACCGGGGATACCGTATTTGCCAAGCTGCAGATTGCTGCAAAAGAAAGAAGCGGACTGGAAGTAAAAAACCTGTCGGCCGATCTGAAGATGACGCCACAAGGCATGTCCTTTACTAATCTTGACCTGCAAACCAACAGGAGCCGTTTGCGGAATTACTTTGCTATGTCGTATAATGACATGAGTGAACTGGGCAGCTTTATCCACAAAGTAAAAATGGCCGCCTCCTTTGAGGACTCGTATGTAGACAGTGATGATATCGCGTATTTTGCACCAGGTCTCAGCGACTGGAAAAAGCAGATATCTCTTAAAGGCAAAATCCGGGGCACAGTGGATGACCTGGTGGGTCGCGACCTGGTGTTGCAGGCTGGAAACAATACCCTGCTCAACGGGGATATTTCACTGACCGGTTTACCGGATATCAACCAGACATTTATTGATTTCAAAGCAAATGAATTCAGAACGGTATACGGTGATGCAGTACAGATCATTCCCGCTATACGTAACATTCAAACGCCGGACCTGAGTAAAATCCAATACGTGAAATTTGCCGGTAGTTTTACAGGCTTCATCAATGATTTTGTAACCTATGGCACCATACAGACCAATATCGGTACCATCCGCAGCGATCTGAATATGAAATTACCGGCCGGACAGGATCCGGTATATTCCGGTTCCATTGCCACCGATAATTTCCGTCTGGGTGAATTCCTGGGTGACGAAAACATCGGTATGGTATCCCTGACCGGAACAGTAAAAGGAAAAGGATTCAGTGAAAAAAGCCGCAATACCCTGGTAGATGGCAAAATACAGTACGCGGAATATAAAAATTACCGGTATAACAATATCACCGTGAAAGGCCGGCTGGATAAGAAATTATTTGACGGTGCCGCTTCGATAAAAGATGAAAACCTGATTCTGGACCTGTCGGGTCTGATTGACTTTAACAGTCAGACACCCCGGTTTAACCTGCTGGCAGACGTGGAAAGAGCCAGGCTCCGGAATCTGAACCTGATAAAAGACAGCATTGATTTCAGTGGTAAACTCAACTTCAATTTTACCAGCAGCAGCATTGATAATTTCCTGGGGCAAGCCCGGATTACGGATGCTTCCATTCACCGGAATGGCATACGCCTGCCTTTTGATTCGCTGATTGTAACATCGGAGGAAACAGCCACAGGCAAAATGCTGAATGCGGAATCCAATGAATTCACAGCCAATGTGCGCGGGGATTACAGTCTGTCTGAACTGCCGGATGCCTTTACCTATTTCCTGAGCCGCTACTACCCTGCCTACATAAAAGCGCCTGCCAGATTACCCCGGAATCAGGATATCCGGTTTGACATCTACACTTACTACGTTGATGAATATGCGAAAATACTGGCTCCGGGCCTGACGGGTTTTGACAATTCCCATTTTGAAGGCAATCTGAATCTTGGCCGGAATGAACTTAGGTTTAAAGCGACAGTCCCGCAACTGAATGTATCGGGCTATCATTTTGACCAGGTGGATGTTTCGGCCACCGGCAACTATGACAGTCTGGTGGTAACCGGGAATACAAGACAGGTCCGTATAAATGACAGTCTGCGAATTCCGGATGCCTCTTTCAGCATTGCGGCCCGGAATGATTCTTCCCGGGTAACTATTCACGCAGGTGCTTCACCGGCGGTGGAAAAAGCCAACCTGAACGCGCTGGTGGTAACCTATAATGACGGGGTGAAGATCGATATGGATAAATCCGCCTTTACCATCAATGGCAAACTCTGGAATATTGATGAAGGCGGGGAACTGATTTTCCGGAAAAACAACCCGGCCCAGGGCGACCTGATATTATCGGAAGGAGACCAGAAAATCGTGTTGCAGACCAGGCCTTCTGATATCGGCGACTGGAGTGACCTGCTGGTGGGCCTGTCCAACGTAAACCTGAATGATATGGCCCCATTCTTCCTGCCCAATAACCGGCTGGAAGGATTGTTATCCGGTAATTTACTGGTGGAAGATCCGGGCGGACACCTGCGCATAACCTCGGATGATATTTCCACCCGTTTTCTGCGTATGGACAATGATTCGATAGGGGAACTAAAGGCCACGGTAGTATATGACAATAAAGACAAGGAACTGAAAGTGGATGGCAGTACGGTGAATCAGGAAAGTTTCCTGGGATACAATATCGACCTCTTCCTGGGAGATCCGGAAAAAGCAAAGAACAATATCATTGCCCTGAAAGCAAAGACATTTCCAATCAAAGTACTGGAACGTTTCCTGGGGGTTCTGTTTTCCGATATACAGGGCTATCTGACCGGAGACATTGACATTACCGGTCCGTTCGACAACCTGGGAGTAACCGGAAAAGGAAGGCTGAAAGACGCAGGACTGCGGGTAAACTTTACCCAGTGTTTTTATAAAATCAAAGACACCGATATCGCACTGACCAAAGAAAAAATTGATCTCGATGGATTAGTATTAACTGATACCGTCACGAAAAATCCGATTTATATCACCGGGGGTATTGACCATGAATCCTTCCGCAACATGTTTTTCAATCTGGATGTGAGTACCCGGAAACCCGGTACCCGTGGAGATCAGTTTAATAAACCGGTACAGTTGCTGAAGACCACTTATAACGATAACAAACAATTTTATGGTGATGTAAAAGGAACGGGGGTGCTGCAGTTGTTCGGTTATCAATCAGACATGGTGATGACCATCAATGCCAATGCTTCTGAAAAAGACAGCAGCTATATTACTTTGCCGCCCTCCAGCAGCCGGGAAACGGGTATTGCCGATTTTCTGATAGAGCGGAAATACGGCCGGGAGATGAATGAACAGGATGTCAGCAAGAATGCCACCAATATCGTATACGATGTGGAAGTTACCGCCAACCCGATGGTAACAGTAAAAGTGGTGCTGGATGAACTGACCGGTGATGAAATCAAGGGCAAGGGATCGGGTACGCTGAATATCCGCTCGGGCACCGTGGAACCGCTGACCCTGCGCGGCCGTTTTGATATTGAGGAAGGCGATTACCTGTTTACTTTCCAGTCTTTCTTCAAAAAACCATTTGACATCCGTAAAGGGTCACAGAATTATATTGAATGGAACGGGGATCCGTATGATGCAAATATCCGGTTTGAAGCCATGTATACGGCGGACCGGGTGAGTTTTGCTCCGCTGGCCAGTTCACTGAACCTGACTTCCAATATCACCAATGCGCGCGGAGATGTATATGTAGTCGCCACGTTAACGGATAAATTATTTAAACCTCAGATAAATTTTGCCCTTGACTTCCCGTCCAACAGTGTGGCAAAAACGGATCCCGAACTGGGGCTGCTTGTACAGCAGATGCAGCGGAATCTGAATGAAATCAACCGGCAGGTGACATACCTGATTGTATTCAATAGTTTTGCCCCCAGTGAATTATCAGGTGATGTGGCCGGACCGAACCTGGGCGTCAGTACCATTTCAGGTATGTTACTGGGAGTTTTGAGTGACCAGCTGAATAAATTATTCGGCAATCTGTTGAAGAGTGATAAATACAATATCAACTTTAATACCTCTTTTTATAATAGAAATCTGGTGGATGCCAGCAGTACGGCTTTGAACCTGAGCAGTAATGTGAATTTCTCTATCGGCCGGTCTTTTTTCAATAACCGGTTTATCATTTCCACCGGTGTGGGTTTTGATGCTCCGCTCAGTAATCAGTCGGGTCAAAACAACCTGCAGCAGAATATTATGTTATTACCGGATGTAACAATGGAATGGCTGATTAATCCGAGTGGAACAATCCGTGCCACTTTCTTTTACCGGCAAAATGCGGACTATCTGAGTACTTCCTCCAACGCGTCTACCACAAAAGCCACACGAACCGGGGCCAGTATATCATACCGGAAAGATTTTGACCGGCTGAGTGATTTATTCCGCCGGAATAAAAGATCCAGACAGCTGCCGGTGAATGATACCATCCCTCCTCCACCGGTCACTCCGGTTGAGACAAAGAAAGAAGATTAGTCTTTCATAATTTCATGTCCCATTTTATCGCGTTTGGTCTGCAGGTATTTCTCGTTGTGCGGATTGGGGCAACTTTCAATCGGTACATTTTCAACAATCTCGAGTCCATAACCAATCAATCCGACTCTCTTTTTCGGATTATTCGTCATCAGCCGTAGTTTGGTTATACCTATATGGCGCAGCATCTGTGCACCTACTCCATAATCACGCTGATCCATGGAAAAACCTAAATGGAGATTGGCTTCAACAGTATCCATTCCTTCCTCCTGGAGTTTGTAGGCTTTTAATTTATTCAGCAGTCCGATCCCCCGGCCCTCCTGGTTCATATATAATATAGCACCCCGCCCTTCCCTTTCCACCATTTCCATGGCCTGGTGCAGTTGTTCTCCACAATCGCAGCGAAGCGAGCCAAGGATATCCCCGGTAAAACAGGAAGAGTGTACCCGGACAAGAACTGGTTCACCCGGCTGCCAGGTGCCCTTAATCAGGGCCATATGCTCGTTTGAGGAATTTTTCTCTTTAAACGCCACCAATTCAAAATTTCCATAATGTGTTGGCATTTGAACCCGGACAACTTCATCAATCAGTGATTCGGTCCTGACCCGATATCCGATCAGGTCTTTTATTGAAATAATTTTTAGCTGATGCTGGCGGGCTACCTCCATTAATTGGGGCAGGCGGGCCATGGAGCCGTCTTCATTCATAATTTCCACAAGTACACCGCCGGGCTCAAATCCGGCCATTACGGCCAGGTCAACGGTCGCTTCAGTATGCCCGGCACGGCGGAGGACTCCACCTTTTTTGGAGCGGAGCGGGAAAATATGGCCCGGCCGGCCCAGATCCTCAGGCTTCGTTTTGGAGTCAATCAGGGCCAGCACTGTTTGTGACCTGTCCTGGGCTGAGATCCCAGTACCACAGTTATCTCCCAGTAAATCAACACTTACGGTAAAGGCTGTTTCGTGAACTGCGGTATTATTCCGGACCATCAGGTCTAGTCCCAATTCATTACAGCGTTCTTCAGGTAATGAGGCGCAGATCAGTCCGCGGCCATATTTACTCATAAAATTGATTAATTCGGGGGTGGCATTCCGGGCAGCGGTTACAAAATCGCCTTCATTTTCCCGGTCCTCGTCATCTACTACAATTACCAGTTTTCCCTTTTTTATATCCTCTACAGCACTTTCAATTGAATCGAACATCAGCCTTTTTTTTGCAAAAATAGAACAATCGGAGCGGCTGTCCGCCCGGACCGGAACCGGGCAGCGAAATCAGGGCAAAGGCTGTCTTCCTAACGTATTACATTTCAATAGTCGTTGTGTTAATATTTGCCTATATTTAATTTGGAAATATTCCCTTTCTTTGCATCCGAAAACCAATCTTTATGCTTAAGAGAATAGTCTTTTTATTTGTTGTAGCCTTAGTGGCAAGCCCCATGCTATTTGCCCAGATTACGACCTCTGCCATCAATGGTGCGGTAAAGAACAATGCCGATGAGCCCCTGGTTGGCGCCACAATCGTGGCTACCCACCAGCCTTCCGGCACCAAATACTCCACTGTTTCCCGTGCAGGCGGCCAGTTTTCTATCCAGAATATGCGTGTAGGCGGTCCTTACCTGATTGAAGTGAGTTTTGTAGGCCATGATGCCGGTAAATATGAAAATGTTTACCTCCAGCTGGCTGAAACATTCCTTCTTAACCCTTCACTGGTTAAAACAGCTTCTTCCCTTGAAAATGTGGTGCTTACCACAGGAAGAAGAAGCAGTGTTTTAAACGCCGGCCGAACCGGATCCGTTAATAACATTGGAATCCGCCAGATTAACCAGTTGCCTACGATCAGCCGGAGTATTAATGACCTGACCCGTTCAACTCCCCAGGCCAGTGGCAATGGTCAGTCTGTAGGTGGTGGTAACTACCGTCAGAACAACTTCACCGTTGACGGTGCAGACTTCAACAACAGCTTCGGTATCGGGAATAACCTCCCTGCCGGTGGTGCTCCGATCTCCCTGGATGCGTTGGAAGAAATCTCTGTTAATATTACACCGTTTGATATCCGCCAGACCGGCTTTATCGGTAGTGCGGTGAATGCAGTAACCCGTTCCGGTACAAATACTTTTACAGGGTCTGTATATACTTACTTCCGCAACCAGAATCAACGTGGTTATAAAGTTGGTAATACTTCATTCACCCGCCCTGCCGAAGAGTTCAAGCAGGTTGGTTTCCGTGTTGGTGGTCCGATTATCAAAAACAAACTGTTTTTCTTCTTCAACTATGAAAAAGAAACCCAGCCAAAGACTATCCAGACTACTATTGCATCATCCGCATCTGCCGCATACGGCAGTGCCCCGAATATTGCCCGTCCTTCAGCCGATTCACTGCGTTTAATCAGTGCTTACCTGAAAGACACGTACGGATATGTAACAGGTCCCTGGGATAATTACACCCCCAATATTGAAAGAACCAAAATAATGATGCGTCTTGACTGGAACATCAACTCCAAACACCGCTTCAACATCCGTTACAGCCAGGTGGAAGGTGGTGAGCCCAATGGTCCCAGTTCTTCCACAACAGGTGCCGGTTTTACCTATTCCACCGGACTTGGCCGTACCAACAACAACTCTTTGTGGTTTAAAAATTCAAACTATTTCCAGGGTGCAAACCTGTATTCGCTGGCAGCTGAGTTGAACTCCAATATGGGCAAACTGTCCAATACATTACGGGGTACATACACTTACCAGAATGACTCCCGCGAAACAGACAGCCAGATTTTCCCCTTTGTGGATATCCTGAGTACGTCGGGTGTTACCGCTTCTTCTCCGTATACATCCTTTGGATATGAACCTTTCAGCTATGGAAACCTGAGAAAAGTAAAAACTTACTCTGTTATTGATAACCTGAGCTGGACTACCGGTAAACATGGATTTACCGTGGGTGGTCAGTTTGACATGAGTGAAACCATCAACGGTTTCCAGCGTTTTGCTACCAGCTATTATGTATTTAACACCTGGTCTGATTTTGTGAATGGCCGTGATCCCCGCGATTTCGCCCTGACTTATTCTCTTTCCAAGAATTTCGCACCGGCATTCTCTTCCTTTAAGTTTGCCCAGCTGTCATTCTACGGACAGGATGAAATCAATGTAAATAAAAACTTACGTGTAACACTTGGTTTACGTGTTGACCGTGCTACTTACCCGGATGTTCCCCAGATTCTTACTCACCCCCTGGTACTGGGTATGACCTTTGCTGATGGTGTGAAGATGAATACGGGCGTACTGCCCAAAACAAGAGCTATGTGGTCTCCACGTATCGGCTTTAACTGGGATCTCTATGGAGACCGTTCCCTGCAGATCCGTGGTGGAACAGGTATCTTCACCGGTAAAGTTCCTTTTGTATGGATCGTGAGCCAGTCTGGTGATAATGGTATGATTCAGATCACCCAGTCCTTTAATGGCCTGGCCAATAATATTAACCGTCCGTTCAATCCGGATCCGATTGCTTACCGTCCCTCAAGTGTTCCCCAGGCCGGTACCATTGTACCTGGTACAATCACCGCGATGGATCCGAACTTCCGTTTCCCCCAGTCCTGGAAAACCAGTCTGGCTATAGATGGTAAACTGCCCGGCGGTTTGATTGGTACCCTGGAAGCCATCTTTAATAAAGACATGTATACGGCTTTCTTCAGCAATCCGAATCTGCAGGCTCCTGCCAAGCTGAATGTGGCCGGTTATACTGACAACCGTGTAATGTATGGTGCTTCAGTACCAACCCGTTTTATCAATACACTGAATTCAGCAGGTATACCCACTGCGGGTGGGACGTCTGCCTTTAACCCGATACTGATCACAAATGGTAAGAAAGGTTTCTACTTCTCCATGACGGCGAAAGTGGAAAAACCATTCAGCAAAGGATTCTATGCTTCCGTGGCGTATACCAAATCACTGGCCGGCAACATGCATGATGGTGGCGGCGACCAACCCCAGTCAGCCTGGCAGGGTACAGCAACTATAAACGGAGCGAATACTTCTCCCTTAGGTTATACAGATTATGTACTGCCTGACCGTGTAGTAGCCCTGGTATCATACAGAAAAGAGTACCTGAAACACCTGGCAACCACCGTATCCCTGATCTACAACGGTGCTATCTGGGGTCGTTTCTCCTATGTTTATGGCGGCGATTTCAACCGGGATGGTGTTTCCGGTAATGACCTGATCTATATTCCTTCTGTAGCTGAAGTTAAGAATATGCAATTTGCCAGCCAGACTGTAAATGGTGTGGTTTATGATCAGACAGCACAACGCACATTGTTTGAAAACTATATTGGCCAGGATAAATACCTCAGAGCTCACCGTGGTCAGTATGCAGAGCGCAATGGAGCACAAATCCCCTGGATTAACCGGGTAGACCTGAAGTTCATGCAGGATTTATTTACCAAAATCGGTAAGAGCAAAAACTCAGTTCAATTCACCATTGATATATTCAACTTCGGAAATATCATTAACTCTGATTGGGGTAAGCTGAAAACCATCAATGCCAGTTCCATCCTGACGCCGACGAATCAGAATGCCCTGATCCCCGGTGGAACCGTAGTACCCCAGTTCAGACTGGCTTCAGTAAACAATGAGATCATTACGAAAACCTTCCGTGATAACGTAAGCGTGACTTCCACTTACTCTATTCAGTTTGGTCTTCGTTACCTGTTCAACTAATCGTTCAGGTAATAAATAAAAAAAGCCGGTTCATTTGAACCGGCTTTTTTTATTCAGGTGCCAGGTGTGAGGTGTCAGGTGCCAGGTGCTGAGTCCCGACTCAGGACTCACGACTAACAGACCATCCCCATTTCAAAAACTCCGGCATCGCCCTGCCCCAGGTGTCCACATCATGTGTTCCATCCTCCATTTCGAGGTAATGAATATCCTGCTGCCGGTTATACCCTTTTGCTTCCAGTTCACGGATCAGGTCCAGGGTATCGTCAATAGAATCAATTATGCCATTGTGGTTTCTGTCTTTTAACTCATCCAGCTGACCACATTGAAAAAAGAATTTCAGCCAGGGTGCATATCTACCTTCCCGGATTTCTTCATGCATAATCCGGTGTTTGTCGTCGTCATACGCCTGATCTTCCTGGTCCAGACTTCTCCACCAAAAGGAACCGGAAAACACCCCCACCCGGGTAAACTCACCCGGACGGTTCCATACTATGTCCAGTGCGCTCAGTCCGCCTAATGAAAACCCGGCAAACGCTTTTTCCTTAAAAGAACTGATACCGAATTTTTGTCTTATAAACGGGATCAGTTCATCAAAGATAAAGGAGGTATACAAGGTGGCTTTCGCGCCGCGTTTCAGGTAATCCGGCTTTCGTTGCGTACCGTACTCCAGTTTTCGATCCTCGCCGGCATGGATGGCCGCGAAAAGTACAGGCTCAATGGCGTTCTCACGGTACAGATCTTCCAATATGGTTCTGAAATCCATCCGGGTCATATCCTGCCCGTCATTGATCAGGAGCAGGCTCAATGGGGTGCCTTTTGTATAACCAGCTGGTATATAAAAACCGATGGTCACTTCCCGCCCGAGAAAAGCTGAATCCAGGTGGAGCTCTTCCTTCAACATCCCGGGTGCTACTTTTTCTTCCTTACGCATAGTTTCAAAAATAATGATTTCATAACTAAGCGGGTATTGAAATAAGATGGCGGAAAGCCCTTGAAATACCGGGATTGATTTGGTGGTCTGCTCCCGAAAAAATAAATTTGGTAACGCCTCTTCCTGTTCCCCCCGGAAGGGGCCACATTTAATCATGTTTAAAAACCGCTTATGAAGAAAATAGGAATTCTGCATGGAAAAGAACGCTCTTTTCCTGAAGCCTTTATTGCCCGTGTAAACAGTAAACAGGTTCCGGGAATCGTGGCCGAACCTGTACGGATAGACAAGGCCATGCAGGGAGAGCCCAGTGGTTATGCGGTGATTATTGACCGTATTTCCCAGGATGTGCCCTTCTATCGTACCTGGCTGAAAAATGCGGCCGTAACCGGTACTGCCGTTATCAATAACCCCTTCTGGTGGAGTGCGGATGATAAGTATTTTAATAATTGCCTGATGACAAAAGTGGGTGTACCTGTGCCCAAAACAGCGATCATCCCTTCCCGTGATCTCCCCGATGATACGTCGAATGATTCTTTCAGTAACCTGGCGTACCCGCTGGATTGGGATCATATTTTCGGCGAAGTCGGTTTTCCGGCCTATATGAAACCCTTTGCCGGTGGTGGCTGGAAACATGTATACCGGCTTACCGGTCCCGAAGACTTTTTCCAGAAACACGCGGAAACCGGTCAGTTGGTAATGCTGCTGCAGGAAGAAATTGTATTTACAGAATATTACCGTTGTTATTGCATTGGCGGAAAATATGTACGGATCATGTCGTATGAACCACGCAATCCGCATCATCTGCGTTATGTGGCGGACTTCCAGCCTTCTCCGGAAAGGCTGCAACAAATGACGGATATCGTACTCCGGATCAATAAATACCTGGGCTATGACTTCAATACTGTAGAGCTGGCCGTGCGGGATGGCGTACCTTATGCCATTGATTTCTGCAACCCGGCACCGGATGCCGATCTGCCCAGTGTTGGTGCCGAAAATTTTGAATGGGTGGTGGAAACCGCTGCCAACTATGCCATTGAAAAAGCACAGGGACTGAAAGAAGGACAAGATAACCTGACGTGGGGAGAGTATGTGAAGCGGAGTAGTGGAGGTAACCCTTTAGTTTAGATGTTTAGACGTTTAGCCGTTTAGCGGAGCATTACCGGATAAAAGAATATCTCCCACTAAACAACTAAACGATTAAACAACTAAACGTTTAAACATTTTAACTTTCCAAACATGAACCTCAACTATAAAACCTTCACCCTCGGCGTTGAAGAAGAATACATGGTCCTCGATCCGCATACGCTGGAACTCAAAAGCCATGAACAGCGGATTGTACACGAGGGGCAGAAAATGATCAAGGATAAGGTAAAAGCAGAAATGCACCAGGCTGTGGTGGAAGTGGGCACGGATATCTGCGCGGATGTGGATGAAGCCTGGCATGATGTGGCTGAACTCCGCAAAACCATCAGCGGTATAGCGGAAGGACTTGGGTATTCCATGGGTGCCGCCGGTACCCACCCATTCAGTCATTGGGAAAGTCAGCTGATCACGGATCATATCCGGTACAATGAGATTGTAAACGAATTACAGGAAGCGGCCAGAAGTAACCTCATTTTCGGTTTGCATGTGCACGTTGGGATGGAAAGCCGCGAAATGGCCAACCATATAGCCAACAGTACGCGTTATTTCCTGCCGCATATTTTTGCCCTGAGTACCAATTCCCCATTCTGGGAAGGACGGATGACCGGGTATAAATCCTTTCGCACAAAAGTGTTCGATAAATTTCCGCGCACCGGTATCCCCGACGCGTTTGAGAGCATAGAAGCGTATGACAATTATGTCAAGCTGCTGATAAAAACCAACTGTATTGACAATGCCAAGAAGATCTGGTGGGACCTGCGGGTACATCCTTTCTTTAATACGGTTGAATTCAGGGTCTGTGATATACCCCTGACCGTGGATGAGACGATCACACTGGCGGCATTATTTCAGGCCATCTGTGCCCGGATTTATATGTTGCGATCCAAGAACCTCAACTTTATTCAATACAGCCGGGCCCTGCTGAATGAAAACAAATGGCGGGCCAGCCGTTATGGCGTTGACGGATACCTGATAGATTTTGGCAAGGAAGAGGAAGTCAATACCCGGGCGCTCTTATATGAACTGCTGGATTTCCTGGATCCTGTACTGGATCATCTCGGCAGCCGGCACCGGATTGCCCATATTCATAAGATCCTGGAACACGGCACGGGAGCTGACCGGCAACTGGCTGTATATGAAAACACAAAAAACCTGACCGATGTAGCCCGTTTTATTCAGAGCCAATACCTGGCAGGTATTTAAAGTGAGCTAGCAAATAGATAATTAACCCCATAGAACAATAAGCCTGCCTGATTATATGAATGAATTACATTCCGTGCTCGCAGAACTTATGAAAACGCTGGAACAGTCTGTTACTGATTACAGGAATTATATTGTTGCGGGAAAAACTTTCCGCCATGCACAGCTATTAAAACTGAACAACGGGAAATCCCTTCTGTTACTCTTTGATCTCAAAAAGAAGTTTCCAGCAGTACTGCAATCCGACGTGAATGCGTTGATTCATCATTATACCGTCTGGACCCATAAATGGGAGGAACTGGCTGCGGCTCTAAATCCCGGTCCGGATGATGAGTTTGTATTTCCCAATACAGTCACGTTTCCCCGTGAAGCCGCACAACGGCTGGAAAACTGCTATAGAGAAATGACCGGTTGATATTTACCTTATTTTTTCCCTTTTTGTCTCGCCGCTTCCACTTTTATGTTATGCCGGATTACATCCCAGTACTCCTTTCCGTAATCCACAAAAATCTCAGCTCCGGCAGGTATGTCTTTGGTAGCTGTGATATAGACCTTCAGTTTGTCTTCTTTGTATTCCGCATTATTGCTGAGTCCTTTTACCCTGGAAATCCCGCGTGCATCATTGGCGTAACGGGCGAGGGCTTCGGTGGTACGTGATGCGTCAATCACATGATTCCTTTTCACATAATAGATATAGCCATTCTCCCCGTCATTATGCTCCACCTCTTTCCAGGTGGTGATTACGCCCTTATATTCTACAATACGGGTTCCTTTGGGAATAAAGGTTTTTGTAAACAGGCCTTTGCCCGCACCAGGCAGCGTGGACTTCTTAACACGGATTTTGTCTTCAAGTAATTCCATATCGTTTATTTGGGAAGGCGCAAATATAGGGGTTTGGCCCGGAGAATCGCTATTTTCACAAACCCGGATAAGCCACTACCTTTGTAGTTATAACGACATGCATACATGAAGCATTTACCCGTTTTGATGATTTTTTTAGTGGGACTATCCCTTTCCGGAACAGCCCAGGAACAGATTGGTATGCCCAAAACAAAAGTGCAGACTTTTCTAAAGAAACGTTTTAATTCAAAGGGAAGTATATCGGGCGGTGGCGACAGTATCCGGTTATCTATGAGTACCGGACCTTTCAGTCCGGCCAGTTACATTTACACTTTTGACAAGAAAGGTATTTGCACGGGCGAAACCATAATAACCCGTTGCGATTCCTGTTACAACGGGTTATTGGCCTCTATACTGGCAAAAGAAAAATACCAGTGGAAAAAAATTAATGAAAATCAGTATATCTCCCGTTTTGAAGACAACCGGATGATCGAGATATTCCCAGACGAAAAGGAACGTCATTTTTCCATTCTTCAGGTTGACTGGAACCGGGAAATCTATGATATGCTGCTGAAAAACTAATCCTTATTTCTCCAGCAATCCATCCGTTCTCCATTGCTTAAATAAGGCGATCGTACTGTCACTCAGTTTAGTCGTTTTACGGAAAGGCATAAATCCGCGCTCATTCGGATTCAACTCAATCCGGCGGATAATTTCGTCAATATCGGTTTTAATACTGGCATAATTGTCATACGGCTTTTTCTTTCCACCTTTCTCCGGTATATGACAGGGGGCACACTCAGTTGCCACCACGGCTTTCAGATTGGTCTCATAATTCAGTTTAGAGGCTGCGGCCAGTTTCTTTGACCCGGAGCAATTGGCCAGCACCAGGGCCAGGCCGGCAAAGGAGGAAAGGATGATCAGTTTTTTCATGTTGGTTATGTTTGAATATGAAATATACTATTTAAGCGCTAAAACAACCCATTGAATCGGTTTCATTTTATGAACGGTTGCTTTACGGAAAGCAATACGGTAAATTTGCGCTACCATGTTATCTGCTACCGCGCGTAATTACCGTAATGCATATGCCGGATTGTCCCGGGAAACCTGGCTGCTCTCCCTGATCATGCTGATTAACCGGAGCGGCACTATGGTAGTTCCCTTTATGACCCTGTACCTGACCAGCAATGAAATGGGTTATACTATAGGCCAGGCCGGTTATGTATTTGGCCTTTTCGGAGCCGGTGCATTCAGCGGGGCCTTGCTGGGCGGTTGGCTTTCGGATCGGATTGGTTTTTATCCGGTACAGGTAATCACCCTGCTGGGTGGAGGTGTATTGTTTCTGTTACTGGGGCAGATGAAAACCTATCCGATGATCTGTACGTTTACTTTTCTCCTCAGTTTTGTCAATGAAGCATTCCGGCCGGCCAATTCCACAGCCATCGCTTTTTACAGCAAGCCGGATAACCGGACCCGATCCTATGCACTAAACAGGCTGGCGATAAACCTGGGTTGGGCACTGGGCAGCGGGCTCGGTGGAATGCTTGCCGACATTAATTATGAATTACTTTTCTGGGTGGATGGGTTCACCAATATTTCTGCCGCCCTTTTATTATGGTTTCTGCTCAAGCCTGTCCGGTATATACCGGGCAGAATTAAAGATTCCACCACTCCTTCTGCCCGCCCTCCATATCTGGATAAAAAATATTTACTGTTTACCACGATTACCGTCCTGTTTGCCGCCTGTTTTTTCCAGTTATTCACCAACCTGCCAGTATACTTTGAAAGGGATCTGCAGTTGTCCAAACCATTCATTGGTCTGCTGATGGCCAGTAACGGATTGCTGATCGCTATCATTGAGATGGTGCTGATTTACCGGCTGGAAGGCAGACGACACAATATTTTTTATATAACCCGGGGGGTATTCCTTGTGGGACTGGCCTTTTTGTTACTGACCCTGCCCATAAAAGGAGCCGGTCTGGCTTTTGTTATGATTATCACGGTAACACTTGGAGAAATTTTATCGATGCCCTTTATGAACAGCTACTGGATTGCGCGGACCCAGCCATCAAACCGGGGGCTGTATGCAGCAATTTATACCATGGCCTGGTCAGCGGCGCAGACGTTGGGACCAATGGGTGGTGCCCAGTTAGCTGAAAAAAACGGATTCAGGTTGCTCTGGCTGGTAGTTGGAGTCACCTGTATTGTCGCCGCGCTGGCTTACCGGCAACTGGGACACAAGGATAACCACGGTCAACCGCAGGCTCATTGAATATACCCATATTCACTTGTGTTAATATTTTGCTTACCCCTGTAAATCACACCGCTGCACAAAAGGCAATCCCTTAATTTTGTCAAAATTTACGCAAGTATGAAACGACTATTTTTCTTTCTCGTCTTCATCGTTTTCCTTTCCACCACCTGGGCACAATCTGAAGTAAAAAGACCCAAACTGGTAGTTGGCCTGGTAATGGATCAGATGCGCTGGGATTACCTGTACCGGTATTATGCACGTTACAGTGAGACAGGTGGATTTAAACGGATGCTGAGCCAGGGATTTGCCTGCGAAAATACACTCATACCCTATGCTCCAACTATTACGGCTTGCGGGCATAGTTCAATTTATACAGGTACTGTTCCTGCGGTAAATGGCATTGCGGGCAACAGCTGGTGGGACAAAAAACAACAAAAAGCCGTGTATTGTACAGACGATAAAACGGTAAACACTGTTGGCAGCACTTCGGCCCTTGGAAAAATGAGTCCGCGGAATATGCTGGTCACCACTATCTGCGATGAACTCCGGCTGGCTACAAATTTCCGCAGCAAAGTAATCGGGGTGGCCATCAAAGACCGGGGTGGAATATTACCCGCCGGTCATAGCGCAAATGCGGCATACTGGTATGACAACAGCAATGGAAACTGGATCACATCCACATACTACATGAATGAACTGCCTGGCTGGGTAAGTGATTTCAACAGCCGTAAAATCGTGGATCAGTATTATGAAAAGGGCTGGAACACACTTTACCCCATTAACACATATTTGCAGAGTACCCCGGATGATAAATCCTGGGAGTACAAACCCTTTGGTCCTGCATTCCCCTATGATCTGAAGAAATGGAGCGGAAAAGATTTCGGGAAAATCAATACAACACCCATGGGCAACAGCATGACTTTTGAATTTGCCAAATCGGCCCTGGTGGCAGAGCAACTGGGAGCAGATGCTGTTACTGATTTTCTGGCCGTCAGCTTTTCCTCTCCTGATTATATTGGACATACTTTTGGTCCGAATTCAGTTGAAGCAGAAGACGGATTCCTCCGGCTGGATAAAGAACTGGGCGCTTTCTTTGATTTTCTGGACAGCAAAGTGGGCAAAGGACAGTATACCGCATTTCTTTCCGCAGATCACGGGGCCGCGCATATACCCGAATTTATGCAGGATAATCATTTACCAGGCGGACGCGTATATACGGGCAAACTGACCGATTCACTGAATAAGGGATTAAAAGCAATTTATAATCTTCCGAATATAATCGTCAGTGACGACAATTATCAGATGCACCTTAATCATCCACTCCTGGATTCTGTTAAAGCGGATAAGGAAGCCATTACACAATGGATCATCAATCGTTTACTGGCTGAGCCGGGAATAGACCGGGCCTTCCCTTTACAACAACTGAATATCATACCCCTGCCGGAGAAAATCCGTACCATGCTGAATAACGGGTATTATCCTCCCCGCAATGGCGATATCCAGTATATCCTGAAGCCCGGCTTTATTGACGCTTATAGCGCCACCGGCACCACCCACGGACTCTGGAACCCCTATGATGCCCATATCCCATTGCTTTGGTATGGCTGGGGAATTAAACCCGGAAAAACCAACCGTGAAACGCATATGACGGATATTGCCCCTACCCTGGCTTCGTTGTTACGGATCCAGATGCCAAGTGGTTGTACCGGGGAAGTGATTCCGGAAGTGCTGAAATAATGGACCAGCGGGCTCTGTCAGCTCGGTAAAATGTAGTAATTTCCTGTATCATTGAATACAATCACCCATTAACCGCATGTATGAAAAAACAGGGATTTCTTTTCCTCCTGTTGTTTTTAGCCTCTCTGGTTTCCACGGCCCAAAACGGACCGGTGGACAGTATCCGCTTCTTTACCGATGAGGGACTGATTGAAGTATCGCTGACCACAGATCTGAAGAAGCTGCAAAATGAAAAAAAACCGGATGTGTTTCAACCGGCAAGTATCACACTCCGGTTTCCTGACAGTACCGTTATTACTGAAAACATCGGCGCCAGTGCCCGCGGCAATTTCAGGCGGAACTACTGCCGGATTCCACCGATGATGCTGAACTTCCGCAATCCGGGATCTCCCCGGCTGCATTCATTGGGCAAACTGAAAATGGTAATCGGCTGCGGGGTGAACGAAACCGATGAAACCCTGATCTTAAAAGAATACCTGGTTTATAAAATATACAACCTGATCGATGACCGCAGCTTCCGCGTCCGGCTTATGCGGGTCAACTACACAGACAGCCGTAATAAAATAAAACCATTCAGTCAATATGCTTTCCTGATAGAAGATGACGCAGACATGGCCAAACGAAACGGCTGCGTAAAGAAAAAAGAAGTAAAGCTGATGACGGAAGCCACCAACCGGGATATGATGACCACCGTGGCTATTTTCCAGTATATGATCGGCAATACTGATTGGGCAGTTCCCAACAATCATAATGTCAAGCTCATTTATGATAAAGAGCGGAAACTGGCCCCTCCCTTTGTAGTGCCTTATGACTTTGATTATTCCGGTCTGGTGGACGCCAGCTATGCCGTACCGAATGAGGTCATCGGAACGGAAAAAGTCACGGAACGCGTGTACCGGGGATTTCCCAGGACCATGGAAGAAATCGGGCTTTCGCTGGAGATCTTTGTGAATAAAAAAGAAGCCATTTTCCAGCTGATTAATAATTTCCCTTTGTTGTCTGTGAAAATAAAAAAGGAAATGACGGGCTATCTTGAGGAATTTTATGAATTTATAAATGATAAACGGAAAGTAAGGTCTGTATTTGTGGAAAATGCACGGACTTTCTGACGTTGTAAACAAGACTGATCAATACCTAAAATCTATACGAATGGAACTGAAGGAACAATTTGAGAAGGCAATTGCCGACAGCAAATCACTGAGTGAGAAACCGAGCAATGAAACCCTGCTGCAACTGTATTCGCTATACAAACAGGCCAGTGAAGGAGATATCAATACTGATCCCCCGGCCAATCCTTTTGATTTTGTAGCCAAAGCAAAATATGAAGCCTGGTCCTCCTTAAAAGGCAAGACCTCTGATGCCGCCATGACGGAGTATATTGAACTGGTTGCCAAACTGAAAAGCTAGATTTTTCGGGTATTCCCGGCATATTGCTGATAGAGCGAGTCCATCTGCTTCCCTGCAGTTTCGTAACCAAAACGCGTACGTGCCTTTTCCGCAATCTGTTCCGGCCGGTAAATTTCCCGGTTATGCATCACTGTTTTCATGGCTTCTGCCAGCCCGGTTTCATCCCGGGGATTTACCAATATGGCATTTCCCTCATTCACCAGTTCAGGTATCCCCCCGGTACGTGTAGCGATGACCGGCAGGCCGCAGCATAGTGCCTCCCCGATTACACAAGGAGAGTTTTCGATATCACTGAATACAAGCAATGCATGCGCTTGCCGCATTTCAGCTGCCACCTGTGCATAGGCTACTTCTCCTTTAAAAAAAACCCGTTCCGGCGACAATCCGTATTGTATCATCAGCGCCGGTAACAGCTGATTCTGATTACCTACCATTACCAGTTCCGCGTCTTCCCCGGCCTGAATAATTGCATGGAATGCCCTTAGAATGCCTTCCGCGTTTTTCAACGGCACCATATTGGAAACATGTATAAAGCGGAAACGGGGGGCCTTTGCTGTTCCGGGATGAAAGAGGCGGGTGTCTGTAACATTCGGGATAACGGTATATTCTTTCTCCAGCACCAGGCGGTTTACTCCGGCTGCTAAATAATGACTTACACTGATAAACGCGGCAGCCTGCCGGAATATGTTCCTTGTATATTTTTTAAACAAGGAGGACCGGCCTGCATAATTCAGCTTTTCCACTTCGTTATAAATCCCCCAATGTTCGGTTACCAGGTAAGGGATATGGTATTTCCGCCGCATCCATAATGCCAGTAAGCCTGCTTTCATAGGAATCTGCACATGCACCAGATCAGGCAGCCCCTGCCGATTTATATACTGACGGATACCTTTTCTGAAAAGAGAAGTCCATTGAAATTGGGCCAGCAGCCGGCCGGGAATTGTTTGCGACTTATTAAAATAAAACAGCTGTTCCGTTAGTCCCGCTTCTTCCCTGATCTCAACTGCCTGTGGGGCCATTTGTCCGTCCACACAGCCCACCACATGAATCACATGAATATCATTATACAGGGCCGCGGCCCGTGCATGCCGTTGTATAAAATCGCCGTTAAACGGATCCGTGGCTGACGGATACCAGCTGCACAACCAAAGTATTTTCTTCCGGCCCATGGCATTAAATATAAACCAGTCGTATCAGCAGACAAAAGAAATTGTCTGAAAATTCTACATTTGTATATGGCCATTCTAAAAAAATCACGAAACCTCCATACAGAAGACAATACCGGTTTTGGGAGCAACAGCAGTAATTACAGTGGCCGGTTCTTTAACCGGGATACCGGAGGGGCCAATGTAAGAAGAACGGGAATCGGCTTGCTGAACCGGTATAGCTGGTACCATACCATGCTGGGTATGAAGAGGGGAAAATTCCTTTCCCTGCTCTTTCTCGTTTATATTTCAGTGAATCTCCTGTTTGCCGCCATTTATTACCTGATCGGCGTGGAACACCTGGCCGGTATTGAAAGAGGGCATGACTTAAAGGAGCTGTCGGAAGTCTTTTTTTTCAGCACGCAGACTTTTACCACGGTTGGCTATGGCAGGATCAGCCCCACCGGTTTTTTAACCAGTGCGGTGGCCACTTTTGAAGCATTCCTCGGTCTGCTGAGTTTTGCAATAGCCACCGGTCTGTTTTACGGACGTTTCTCTAGGCCCCAGGCTTTTTTAAAATTCAGCGAACAGGCACTCGTGGCCCCTCACAACGAAGGCATGGCCCTGATGTTCAGAATGGCTCCTTTTAAAAACAACCTGCTATCGGATGCGGAAGTCAAATTAACCCTGGCCATGGAAGTGGAAGAAGACGGAAAAAAAACGGATAAATTCTTTACACTGGCTACACAGATTTCAAAAATCAACTCACTTGCCCTGAGCTGGACACTTGTACATCCTATTGACGAGCAAAGCCCGTTGCTTGGAATGACCGGGGAAGACATAAGAAACACCGATCTGGAACTGATGATTTTTGTTAAAGCTTTTGATGAAGTTTATTCAAATACGGTGGTGGCCCGGTGGTCCTATATCAATACGGAGATTATATGGGGCGGTCGTTTCAAACTGATGTATCATCCCAGTGAAGATAAATCGCATACGATACTTGATCTCTCTATGCTCAATGACTGGACGCCGGCAGAATTACCGACATCGGTTAAATCCGGCAATACTAATAAGTTACCGGAATAAGCCGGAAAAAGTCTTTTCGGTTCAGGTAATAAAACATCAGCAGGTATAATACCGGAATAAAACTGAAAACCTTAAAGGCCAGAATGCCTGTATAGAAACCTGACAGGTAAAGTACCGCCAACACGGCAAACCCGACATATAATTGTGTATCACTGAGGGCGCATACTACTTTAAAACAGTAGGTATGTACGTCATTGTATACCAGTTTTAGCGGTGTGGTGATATGGTATCCATCGGTTAGTACAATACGCGGATTATTTTCCTGTATGGGAATCACCACCGGGCGGGTATCGGCGAGGGGATAAATTTCACGGCCGTTCACCACAGCACGGATTTTCAGGAAACTGAGCAGTACCTGATTTTTACGCTGGAGGACAATATGGTAAGGAGCCCCGATAAAAATAAATTTAACCGATTTAAAAAACTGATATCAGGGCTCCCTCCGGATTATTTCAGCGCCTTGATAATCGCAATAAAGTCTGCGGCCACCAGTGACGCGCCTCCTACCAGACCACCATCCACATCGGGGCTGGCGAACAGTTCTGCAGCATTTCCGGCTTTCACACTGCCTCCGTAAAGAATTGGAATTTCATTGGCCACGTCCGCCCCGAATTTTCCTGCCAATACGGAACGTAAATACTGATGAATCTCCTGCGCCTGGGCCGTGCTGGCTGTTTTACCGGTACCAATAGCCCAGATTGGTTCATAAGCGATGATTATTTTCTCCAGTTGCTCAGCCGTCAGGTGAAACAAGGATTCTTTCAGCTGAGTAGCCACAAATTCATTCTGTGTACCCGCTTCACGGATATTCAGGGGTTCACCACAACAGAAGATGGGGGTAATGCCGTATTCCAGACAGAGGTTCACTTTATCGGCCAGCATGGCATTGGTTTCGCCGTTATACTCCCTTCTTTCACTGTGACCAATCACGCAATAATTCACACCGATGGACTGCAGCATTTCCACGGATACTTCGCCGGTATAGGCACCGGCTGTTTTATGATGACAGTTTTGTGCTGCCGCGTGGAAATTAAATTCTTCTGCTACTTCACTGCGGGTCATAATCAGGTACGGAAATGGAACAGCAAATATTGCATGCTGATGCGGTGCCAGGCTGATGCCTGCATCGAGGATATCATCCATCAGTCTTTCCCCATCCTGATAGGTCAGGTTCATCTTCCAGTTTGCCGCAGCAATTTGTTTTCTCATGGTATTGTTTTATTCGTTTTTAAAATTTCTCAAAGATATAAGTAAGCACTGTTTTTTCATCATCGGACAGCGTTTGTCCTTTCAATTGTTTCCAGTTTTCAATGTCGGTCATGGCTTTTTCCAGGGTATACCGGGTGACCCCTTCGCTTCCCCAGGAAAAACCAGGAATATATTTCGGAGTGAGCCCGTTTCCAAACACATTGCAGCAGGCCCCGATTACAGTGCCGGTATTGACAGATGTATTGATAGCTGTACGCGAGTAATCCCCCATCAACACACCGCATTTATTGCCTGCTGGCAATTCGCCTTCAGGTGTCCAGATTTTCACGGTTCCGGCATTATTCTTCAGATTGGAATTGCTGGTCCCGGCACCCATGTTACACCATTCCCCGATTACCGAGTCTCCCAGGTATCCATCATGTGCTTTATTGCTGTAACCAAACAGGACTGAATTTTTTATTTCCCCGCCTCCCACACAGGCCGGTCCCAGGGTGGTGGCCCCGTATATTTTTGTACCCATTTTAAGGCAGGCTTTTTCGCCCATGGCAAAGGGGCCCCGTATCATACAGCCTTCCATAATTTCCGCATTTTTCCCGATATATACCGGGCCGGAGGATGCATTAATGATACAATGTTCCACCCGGGCACCTTTCTCAAGAAATACCTGGGAAGGCCGCGTTACTTTATTGGTGCGTGAGAGTGGCTGAGATTTGCGTCGGGCTGTCAGCAGGGCAAAATCCTGTCGGATGGCCCAGTCATTGAGCTGGAAAATATCCCAGGGATAGCGTATAGCTTTGATCTCATCAGGGAAATTCAGGACTTTATGTATCCGGATCCTGTGCTGATCCATGATTTCTTTCCGGCTGAAACGATAGGCAATCGTATTCCCTTCAGCAGTAGCCAGGCTCTCTCCGTTTTTCAGCTTGCGGATTGCACGGATCAGCGGGGCCGTTGGTATTACATTTCCATGCACCATATAGCAATCAGCCTTCCCGATCACCGACGGAATGTTGACCGCCCGGGAGAGATCCTTATAATCGTCTTCATTCTTGTCATACGAAACCAGACCGAGCATTTTTTCCCATTTTTCACGGATGGTCAGTATACCCACCCGGATGTCCTGGAGCTGACGGGTAAGGGTGAAAGGATAGAGTTTTTCCGGCTGGCAGAACTCTTCTGTAAAAATGATCATGTTCATGGCATGGAAATATGTGTAAAAATAAACAACCTCCCGGAGAACCGGGAGGTTTAAAGTATAGCCATGAAAAACAAAACTC